>FZPS01000122.1_pt72 | contig 215048 bp, 226 predicted proteins | sample 1817821 | NCBI WGS metagenome assembly FZPS01 (sample SAMEA104158645, study PRJEB21678) | metagenome | place: Germany | collected 2015-04-21 | reverse complement strand
GCGCGGGCAGGGTGGGGGGACGGATGGGAGCGCTCCGTGGGGGAGGCGACGAAGGTCCAGTAGAGTCTGTTAATTTGGAATCGATGTACTAGGTCATGGAGCTTCATCCGAAGACCTGTTTTTGCACGGTCACACTCGATGGCGTAACATCAACAAACCACAACGTATATAGAGTCAACACTCACACGTTGACACATGCCACTCCCCCTGGACAGCAGGCAGTTTGCGTTCTGGAGACTCCGCCGCAGCGGTCTCCAGAACATCCAGATCGCGGAGCGCTTCCGTATATCCCGCCAGGCGGTCTCGAAAGCGCTCCTCACCATGGACCGGAAGGTTGAGGAGACGCTCCTTTATATGGCCAGCGCAAACCAGATCGAGGTCAAGCGTCTGAACGCCGAGATAGGGGTTCTTTTCGGGCATTCCATACCGTTCGATGCCGGCGCAATCGTGTTTGTCTCGGCGGACCACGGGGTGCAGGTCTGGTACGAGCACGAGGGTGACTGCGGCGCCTGCCCCCGCTATGCCCGGTGTATCGAGCTCCTCTGGGACTACGCGGACGAACTGGGTATTGCGCTCACGAGGACCGATGACCCGACAAAGATGGCCGACGAACTCTTCGCGAAACTGAAAGAGGTCGTATGATGCCTCGTATGGAGACAATACGGAGTTACCTGGGCTGGTGCCCGAACGCAGCCGCCGCTGCGGCCTGCCGACGAGATGCCGGGTTCAAGGAAAGGAGCAGGAACGAGACAGCGGCGGCAGACGGCGGTCGGGAAGTGGTGGGCGGTGCGGTTGTGGACTATGGGGCGACTGATACTCCGGCAGTCATGGCGCTGGCCGGCGCCGGTTTCTTCATCCTCGTCATATACCTCTCTGTTGCGTTTCCCCCTTCTGGGAGCCTTATTCTGCTTGCTATCGCCCTGGCCTTCTCGGTTATGGAGTTGTACGGGGTCATACGGAGGACCGGTATCGAGATCACCCGCGATGCCATAACCCTCAGGCGACCGTTCCTCCCGGCAGTCGTCATACCGAAGGATGGCATCGTGAAGGTAGAGATAAAGGAGAACAAACTTCCCGGACCTTCCTGGCTCCTCGTGGCGCTGGTGGGAGTGATCCTTATATCGGCGATCTCAGGTATCTACGGGGGCCTCGCCAACCCGGCCTCGATGCGGTTCATCCTCGGGATTGCAGCCGTGGTCTTCTTCCCGGTGACGACCTGCTGCACTCACATGCGGGCGCGTTACCCCCGAACCCTGACGATAACGACCCTTGATAAGAAGATCGCCGCGATCTATACGGAGGATCCCGAACTGATAGCACGGATGCTGGAGGGCACCTGATGACGCGAGTTCCGGTGAGAGTATCCGGGGCTGGTGCCGGAATGCGTGCGTTCTCCGGGATCCTGGGAGGAGCGCCGGTGCCGCCGCCGATGGCACACGTTCCTCTCAGGCCGGGCACAGGGCATGGAGGAGCAGGCAACTCCAGCGTTGGAACGAGAGGTGCCGGGCTATGCTGAGACCGAGACCCAGACTGTTTCTTACGTTCCTGGTGCTTTTTGTAGCCGCCACAGCCGTCCGGTACACCGCGCTGATCTGGTATCCGGGGTACATAGGCCCGGCACACCTGGTATCATCGATACTGCTTGGGCTAGCCGCAGTTCCCGTAATACTCCTGCCCCTGTCCTCACGATCCATCACCGCCAGATTTGCTGCCATCAATGCCGGTCCAGGCGTTGTACGCCTATACAAAACCATGGCGATAATTATTGTCACTGTTACGATGTTTCTGATATCTTACTACGGACACCCGCCACCGTTGCCGTGATGAGAGGGGGAGAGCATGGGAGTTGCCCCAACCCCCATGAGACGCAGCGTGCGGCTTGCGCAAACCGGTGTACCAGATGCAGAACTCGGATGGTGGGGAGAGCGGCGGGACTCCCCACGACCGTAAGATTTATTGCAGGAATGTGCACCATCAATCATGTCAAATTCGGAGGTGACCATACGGGAATCGGGCGGGAGTCGGGCGCCGCGGCTCATGCCCCGGCGGCCACCGACGTTCTCTGCCGATGACCGGTGTATGATAACATGATTACGGGCCGAACGGTCGCTAAAACGACGGGCCCGGAAGATCCAGCGCTTCTGCACGGTCTCAGGATCCTCGCAGAGCCAGACTGGAGTAATTATAATGATTAATCGTGTAGGAATGAGAAGAGATGGCAGAAACATTCGCTGTCAAACTGGAAGAGAAACGTTACCTTCCCGATCCACGGTTCAAGGCAACCGCCTGGACACCCGATTACACCCGGGCGTACCAGGAGTTCATGCGCGACCCGGACGCCTTCTGGGACCGGATCGCCCGTGAACTAATCTGGTTTGAGCCCTGGGACCTGGTCATGGAGTGGAACTACCCCTACGCGAAGTGGTTTGTCAACGGAAAACTCAACATCACTTACAACTGCCTGGATCGCCACGTCACCAGCGAACGGAAGGATAAGCCGGCGATCATCTGGCGCGGCGAACAGGGAGAGGAACAGAGGCTTACCTACGACGCCCTCTACCGCGAGGTAATGCGGTTCGCAAACGGTCTTCTGCGCCTCGGGGTCAGGAAGGGTGACCGGGTCTGTATCTACATGCCGCTCGTCCCTGAGCAGATCGTCGCGATGCTCGCCTGCGCCCGGATCGGGGCCATCCACTCGGTTGTCTTTGCGGGGTTCGGGGCTGACGCGCTTGCAATGCGGATAAACGATGCTGAGGCAAAGATCCTCATCACCGCTGACGTCAGTTACCGACGGGGAAAGGCTATCCCGCTCAGGGAGATCGCAAAGGCGGCGCTCACTCAGACACCCTGCGTCGAGAAGGTCATCGTCCTCCGGCGCGGGACCCCGGCCGTCGATCTCGATCCCGCCATGGAGGTCGACTACGCCGATCTCTGTCGCGAGGCTGACCCTGACTGCCCGGCAGAGGCGATGGATGCGGAGGATCCCCTCTTCATCCTCTACACCAGCGGCTCGACCGGCACGCCGAAAGGCATCGTCCACACCTGCGGTGGCTATGCGGTCGGGACCTACTACACCACCCGCCACGACTTCGACATCAAGGAGACCGACGTCTTCTGGTGCACCGCCGATCCCGGCTGGATCACCGGCCACAGTTACGTCGTCTACGGTCCGCTCATGGTCGGCACAACCGTCGTCATCGTCGAAGGGACGCCAGACTACCCAGATCCTGGCATCTACTGGCATCTGATCCAGGACCTCGGGGTGACGATCTTCTACACCGCCCCGACCGCTATTCGGATGTTCATGCGCTACGGCGACGAGTGGCCGGCGAAGTACGACCTCTCCTCCCTCCGGGTGCTCGGGTCGGTCGGCGAGCCCCTCAACCCCGAAGCGTTCGAGTGGTACTACCACCATATCGGCGGCGGGCGATGCCCGATCGTGGACACCTGGTGGCAGACCGAGACTGGCATGCACATCATCACCACGATGATCGGCGAGCCGATGAAACCGGGATTTGCTGGAAAACCTATACCAGGCGCTGTCGTGGACGTCGTCGATCGGCAGGGCAACCCTGTCCCACCAGGCACCGGCGGTTTCCTGGTCATCAAGGAACCCTGGCCCGCCATGCTCAGGACGGTCTACCGGAACGACGAACGCTATCGCACCTACTGGGAAACCATCCCGGGGTGCTACACGACCGGAGACCTCGCGGTGAAGGACGAGGAGGGCTACATTATGATCCTCGGGCGGGCCGACGATCTGATCATCGTCTCCGGGCACAACATCGGCACCGCGGAAATCGAGAGCGCGCTCGTCTCCCATGACGCGGTGGCTGAAGCGGCCGTTATCGGAAAGCCCGATCCTCTTAAGGGGAACATCATCAAGGCCTTCGTCACCCTCCGCGTGGGGGTGAGACCCGGAGACGACCTCTCCGCCGAACTTGCCCGTCATGTCAGAAAAAGCCTCGGCCCCATCGCGGTGCCTGCCGAGATCGAGTACGTGGACCGACTCCCAAAGACCCGGAGCGGCAAGATCATGCGCCGGGTCTTAAAAGCCCGGGAACTCGGCATGGATCCGGGGGATATCTCCACCCTGGAGGAGTGATTCCCCCTGTGGGGGAGAAGAGAGACATGCTCATCGCTTAAGATCTTCGGCACACCCATGGAGAGAGGGAGGTGACGGGCGACGAGGTACTCTCCCATTCTCGTCTCAGTATTCCTCGCCTTCTTTACTGATGAATCGCGACCAGAACGCGGCGATCAACATCATGAGATCGGGACTGCAACCTCAAAGGTAGTAGTATCCCGGGATGCCCCTGACGAGAGAAGGGGGAGTAGTCACCGTCGCGATGACGACCACAGGCGGGCACCTCAACCAGCCCTGGGCGGTTCCTCACCGCGGTGGGGCTCATTCTCGCTTGGATCCTGGTTCATTCAGCCACCGGCGCTGGAAAAATGAGGGGGTTATGCTTTCTCTGTGAGCCCGAGACGCCCAAGCACACCGGCGGCCGCGCCCATACCACCGTCCAGGTAGACAGCGCCGATGAGCGCCTCCATGCACTCGGCGAGGACGCGACCTGAGGTCCAGACTGCCTGAGCCGCCTCGCCCTTCCCCCAACGGACGTACTCCTCGAGGTCCAGGTCTTCCGCGAGCGCGCGGAGCCGGGTCATGTTCACCAGGTTCATCTTCCGATTGCTGATCGCGCCCTTGTCGTGCACCCCGCCCGCGATCACCGCCTCCACGACCACCACGTTAATGACCGCGTCGCCGAGGGTCGCGAGGGCGTCCATGTGGGCCGCAGGGGGGAGGGGCGCCTCAAGGGTGTAGGCCAGGCGGGTGAGCGCCCGCTCGAGGAGTGAGCGGTCATTGAAGGTGTAGCCGATCCGCTCCTCGATCTCAGCCGGATTCCGGCGGTCGGCAGTATTGCGCTTCATGATTGGGTGGGGGGTTACTCCACGACTTCAGCCTTCTCGATCCTGACCGGGACCCTCGGCTTATCGGCGGAGTCTGTCCTTACTTTCCCGATCCGGTCGACTACGTCCATCCCCTCCACCACCTCGCCGAAGACCGGGTGGGCGCTCGGCGTCCGGGGATCGTCCCAGTCGAGGTAGGTGTTATCCACCAGGTTGATGAAGAACTGGCTACCGCCGGTGTTCGGGCGGCCAGTGTTTGCCATGGCGATCGTGCCCCGGCGGTTCGAGTGGCCCTTCACGAACTCGTCGGTGATGGTGTAGCCAGGCCCACCTGTCCCGGTGCCGGTGGGGTCGCCACCCTGGATCATGAATCCGTCGATGACGCGGTGAAAGATCGTGCCGTCGTAAAACCCGGATCTCACAAGTTTCTCGAAGTTCCCCGCGGTCACCGGCATATCGTCGTAGAGACGAATCGTGATATCACCCATGGTCGTGTGGAGCACGACCAGCGTTGCGTTCTTTTCTGCCATATGAGCATCTCCGTAAGGTATTGTCCTCCGTTGCTACTTATCTCTGTGGGATGAAGGTGGCATAAGCAGGAAGACCCCACGGGCGCAGGGAGATGAGAGCGGCGTCTCATCTTCGGATCACAAATCCCGCTACATGGCTCCTACACGCACATCGTACTGCCAGAGAGACCAAACGTGAACTACCCCGCACCTGTTGGACGAGGTCTTCCCGCTCATGCCACCGCAAACCCCGCAAGATAAGGTCGAGGGGCTGATGGTCGCAGGGACAGGTGATATCAAAGTCGCTCGCCCGATTCCCTGACGCGAGCCGGCAGCGGCAGGAAGATGTAGCCGTGACGCTCCTGGTTCACAAACTGCCCGCGGATGAAGCTCCAGGTGAATTCTCCGTCGGGGTTGAGGTGATAGCCGCCGGCCTCAGCCTCGTGGCAGAGTTCGCGCACGAGGCGGTCCATGTCCGCGTCGCTCGCTCCATCAGACATTTAAGGGCTCCCTGATCTCGCCCTCCCGGTAGCCACAACCACCTTTGCATCATTGATGACAACCGTCGAGAACGAGAGGCTCGGGCTTCACCGTTCGGCCTCCTGTACGACCTGATCCCGCTCCTCGCCCTTGAGGTCAACGTAGAGGGAAGAGAATTCGACGCCGGGGTCGGTGAGGAGCCTTTTGTCCGGGCGCACCAGCCGCATGTGCTCAAAACACGAGGGCATAACCCTGCCGCGGTTCTCGCCGGGCACGGTGCACAGGTTCCACATGCCACCCACCGACCAGGGCTTCACAGGGACTCCGCCTAACCCTTGCAGCCGGAGTCGAATTCGGATACATTTTTCAACCGGGGGTTAAGAAGAGGATGCAAGGTGGAGGTGAACCATGAACATCATAAAGGTCGTAGGGCTCGCGGTCGTGCTCCTGCTTGCAGCAGGTGTCTGCGGAACCGCAGCCGCGGAGCAGGTAGACATCAATGAGATCGGTGACGTCACAACCGGTGAGATGGTCACTATATCAGGGACGACAAACATCGCGCCCGGCAACCGCCTGGCCGTCACGGTGACGCCGATCGGCTTTGCGCCAACGAACAAGTCCGCACCGGGGGGGGCGGCAGGCACCTCGGGGACGGCCGTCGTGCAGAAGGGGAACGCCACTGCGAATACCTGGGCATTTGAGGCCGATACCACCGGGTTTGAGCCAGGCGAGTACACCGTGATCGTGGAGTGGGTCGAGGGGGATGCTACCGCGAGCACAAAATTCACGGTCAGCGAAGCGGCACTCGCCATGCCGACGGCGACGACGGCACCACCATCGACAACCAGACCGGCAACGACAACAGCGCCGGCGAGATCCCCCACCCCGACCGCAGCGGCACCCGCCATGCCGCTGGCGGTGGCCATGGCAGCCTGCGCTCTCGCCGGGTACCTGCGGAGGCGGTAGTGGAGCATTTCACCTTATGTTGTGGATCCTGGTGCTTGAGACGGGTGGTCTGTCGCACGCAAAACAATGTTGCACATGAGACGTACATGAGGCTGAAGCAGAGGTTGCACGGATGAAATCGATAGGGGCACACCGGGGAAGAGGATCTCGAGCCGGGCGAGGAATGAGAACCCAGAAGGGTGAATTACTTAAGGATGGGACATGGTGCGAAATTATATCAACAGAATTGGCATATGAGATATCATGACATCAGGCAGGATCCGCAGGCGACGCCGCCTCCCCATCTTCCTCGCGCTCTGTATCCTCACCCTCTGCGTGGGGCAGGTAGGGGCCCGAGGCCCAACTATCAGTGATATCCAGCCCTATGACACAATCTTCGTCTACGAAGAAGGGCTGAACCTCACGCAACTCCGCAAAGCGACCACAGAGAACCCGATCACGGCGCTCCGGAAGTACCAGGACGACAACCCCGAAAAAACGCTCATAAAGAGTATCCCCGTCGCTGACGACACTAACTTTGAGGTGCTGGACCTGCTCGTAGGAGGGGATTATGGGACCTACTACGCCTACAATCCGGTGGACGGTGTAACAAAACCGGTGATAATCAGGGAGCCGAAGATATACCTCGATGTGGTGCTCGCAAGCCCCCACCACAATGAACGCCTGGAAGGGCTCTCTGTCTCTAAAAACACCAGGATAGCGTTCAAGATAGCGTGCCCCGACGTCGGGGCCTTCTACACCGCCGGAGGAGTCTACCCGGCGACGATCGATATCGTGGTGACCCATCCGGGCGGCGCAGAGACCACCGTCATCGGCGGACGAAACCTCGCCGGACTCAATGTGAGTTCAACCCAGTTCTACACCGACGACCCCGGCAGGCCTGGTCCGATACCGCTCTCAGACCTCCGCGAGACGGGGGTCTACACGGTCAGAGCCGAATGGCGTGAACCGCCATCGTTCGACGCTTACGCCCCCGATTCCGAACCAGTGACGTTCACGGTTGAAAAACGTGTGGGAATCGAGACCGGGACACCGACGCCTACCCCTACCGCGACTAAGACAGTGACACCCACGCCAGCGGTAACCACGGTAGCCACAACTCCGCCCACCACTGTACCGGCAACAGAGACGGCCACGCCGACCACGGAGCCGCCGGCAACCACACCGACTGAGACACCGCTCCCGGCCTGGGCAGCCATAGCGGCGCTCGGTCTTGCCGTCACCCTCATCGGCAGACGTCGGTGAAGAGGTTTCAGGATCAGGATAGGGCTAATCCCCGCCATTTCACTGGCGGGCTGCAGCCCCCTCCACCTTATAGGCTGTTCTCGCCTACATTTTTTTATCACGAGCACCCGGAAGAGGCTGGCTCACGCGTGGTCCTGGCGAATCTCAGAAATACATCTCACTCCCCGAGGTGGAAGGATTGTCAAAAAGACCCTCTCAGATAGAAGTCCCGTATTGCCCGGATCGGGATCAGAACGCGGGCGTTCAATATTATGAGATTGGGCTGCAATCCCGGGATGAATTAATTACCCCGGATGCCTTCTCCTGAAGTCAGGAGAGCAGTCACCAGAACCGGCAGCCACAGCCCCCGGCCCCATCCCTGATCCAGCGGATGGCGGCTGCGGCCCACTTCACGACACCAGGGTCGCTGTCATCAAGCGCCAGGGTGAGGGGTGGAATCGCTTCTACGTCCCCGAGCATCCCGAGGGTGTAGGCCGCCCACATCTTGAGGCGGGGATCGTCATCACCGAGCGCTTCCGTAAGTGCCGGGAGGGCGGCAGGGCCGAAGGCGGCAAGGACCCCGGCAGCCGCCATCCGATCAGCACTCTCGCCGTCGCGGAGGACCGCGATCAGGTCGGCGACGGTGATACTGTTCTTCATCGCCACACCACCCCGGTCCGACACCAGTCTCCTTCTGCCGTCACAATCATCCCTCTCTGCCTTCCGCTGATCACGAGATCCACCCCAGACACGATTGATGCCCATACTGCTCTTGGCGCCAGGGAAAGAAAATTGATCGGTTTTGTGCCTTCTAAAATAGGGTGATCAGTGGGTCTGCCAGTAGTAGTCCCACGCATCGATCTCGGTGCCGTTTGCAAAGATACAGACACCGTGCTCGCTGCCGTCGGGGTTCTTCCGGACCTCGTAGGCGTGCCCCTGTTCAGTGCACCAGACCGCGGCCGGGTTGGCGACACCGGTGGTACCGCCGCATTGAGAGCAGGCCCACAGGACGTCAAGGATCTCCACCGGCGTCCCCCACTGCTGGATGGTCACGGTGTCGCGCGCAACCCTGCCGGCGAAGGTGATCCGCATCCCGTCGACGCGGTAACGGTCATCAAGCTCGAGCGGGAGATAACACTCACCGTCGTCAGCGATGACCCCGTAGAACCCCCCCTCGAGATCGATGTAGGTGACCGTCCCATTTACCGCGACGAACGTTGCGTTCCCTGCCTTATCGATGGCGATGACCTCGATCGGCGTCCCCCACATCTGGTAGGTCATGACATCCTCCATCACCCTCGCAACGAACGTCACGTCCATGCCGTCGACCAGCCAGATCTCGTTCAGGCCAAGCGGGAGGTAAGCCTCCCCGTCATCAGCGACGATCCCGTAGAACCCGCCTTCAAGGTCGACGTAAGTTACTGTCCCGTTCCCGGCGACGAGCCGGGCGACGCCGATGGGTTCAACAGCCCTGATCTTTACTGGTGTTCCCCACATCTGGAACCCTGCGGTATCTTCCTCAACATCGGCACTGAACCGCACCCGAAGACCATCAATCTGATACTCCTCCAGCAGGTTGGAGGGATAGTAGTTCATGCCGTCTTCCGCGATGATGCCATAAAAACCACCTTCTAGGTCGATATAGGTGATTGTGCCGTTCATCGTGACCGTGCGGCGGGTATCGCCTTCCTCAATGCTGACGATATCGATCGGCGTCCCCCACTGCTGGATAGTCGCGTTGTCGCGCGCGACGTCAGCGGTGAACCTGACCCGGAGACCGTCCTTGCGGTACTCCGCCGGCAGGTCCGTGGGGAGGTACCGTTCCCCGTCATCGGCGACGATCCCGTAGAACCCGCCTTCAAGGTCGACGTAGGTTACTGTCCCGATTCCGGAGATACAGTCATCGGGCAGCTCGTCTTCCCCCCCGACAGCCATACACCCACACGCGATGACCGCCGCGATGAGGGTAAGGACGATGACCAGATAATCTGGATATCCCGTCATAATATCAACACAAGGTTTTCGTCTGCGACAGGTAAGTAGATTGCTTTAACTCCGAAATAATTCGGACCTATGCGTTTAAGAGGTCAGTTCGCCGGCCGATATCCCCGCGGAAACAGTGTGCAGCCGGCTGCCTCTTCGTGCTCCGGGGTAACTCAAAATCCCACGTATCCCCCGGTCCGCTCGTGTGGATCTTCGCGAAGTCCGCATGTCCCCCCTGTTTTCACGATCTTCGCGTGAAGCAAAGGTCCGGAGACCAGGATCTGATCTTACGCAGAAGGCCACGAAGGGGAGTGTGAAATGTTAGATGCGATGATCCGCCTGTGGCAGTCAGCTCTTCTTGCGCCTTTAGCTCAGTTCAATAGGATCCTGCCCCCTCTTCTGTCTTCTCGAGCCGGTCATAACAGTCAGGGAAGTCGTTTGAGATATGCAAGCACAATCTTCGCCGTCAGGAGAGAGTCATCGTCGGTGACGTTGATCGAGCTGTTCACCCACCGCGTGCCAGTACCGCGCAGAATCGCTCAAGGACGAGATGAACGTGGGAGGATAGGATAATGAGCCCAACGGAAGCCGGGGGCGCTCATCGATGGAGCGACCGCATTGATCCTCGACCCGATGGCACGCGGCGGGACAACGGTGAGACCGGACGTTGACATGCTTGCGAACGCCAGCGGGGAGGACCTCTGCCTGAGACCAGAACATGAGCGGGCTTGCAGACGATATCATGCCCAACATGGTGCGAACCTCCCCATCAGGATGCCCTCCCGTGCCGACCTGGAAGGGGCGAAATTCGCCGTTCTCGAAGGCGGTGCTGGCCGAAAGGTCGGATCAGGTCAATTTCACATCTCTCGTGCCGTAACCCTGATCATCCCCACAATCCTCATTCCTCCTCACCTCTCTAGCTCCAGCCATGCAGCGCCAGAGATCGTTGAGTCCACCGGCATCAGGTCGGCTGGCTAGATCCCACAACGGAAGCGCTGCTCGTCATCTGCGAGAACGGAGATGCTTACCGCTACGCAGGCGTCACGAAAGAGATCTACGAGAACCTCATCACAGTTCCGTCCCGGGAGTGATTCATCCGCGAGTCCATCCAGGGCAGTTATCCGGGGAGAAAAGTATCGCTGCATGGTGATAGGATAGGATCTCTGACCCGGGACCGTCCTCATCACTTCCGCCGCCTCCGGAACTCTCCGAAGGCCTCAAGGCACCGCCGGCCCTCCGCGCTCTCCCTGAGATAGTCGAGGAAGATCTGGAGGCATTCCAGCGTCTCCGGGCTCACGTGGTGCTCAAACTGACAGGCGTCAGCCTCGGCAGTCCCGGCATCGACGCCGAGGAGCCCCAGCAGGTCCGCAAACGTCCTGTGCCGTTGCCGGAGGTCCCGGGCCATCTCCAGGCCGGCCTGGGTCAGCGTCGCGCCCGCATAGGGCTCATAGACGATGAGCCCCTTCCCCTCCAGTTTCCTGAGCATCTCAGTGACTGAAGGTGGTTTTACGTCGATAGCCTCCGCGATCATACCGGTCTGGGCACGCCCCTGCTCTTTCTCAAGCAGGCCTATGATCTCGATGTACTCTTCTTTTGTCTTCCTGTGCATCTCCTTCCACTCCCCAGTGCGTTAAGTTACCTTAATTCGAAAGGCCCGTCATACGAGACCGACCGCCGGTCCACATGCGAAGTTCGCGAAGACCATGTAGTTGCCCTGCGGCCTTACCTTCGCCTGAGTCAACGTTATGTGTAGAATTTTAGCTGCCGTGGAGCACTAATATAGTGCCAGGAGACAAAGTGGTAAGCACATACGAGTGGCGGTTTCCATGGTTAAGATCTATCGTTTCGCTGCGGTCCGTCCGGGACAGCAATACTCCGAAAAAATTCCCTCCGTACCGTACGATGTAGTGACGGCAGAGGAGGCCCGGGAATGTATCGAGAAGAACCCTCTGAGTTTCCTGCGGGTCAGCCGGCCCGACGCTGAGCTCCCCGAGATCCCCCCGAACGATGATCGGGTCTACCAGCGGGCGAGGGAAGTCTTCGAAGGCATGCTTGCAGACGGCCAGATGCAACGCGATCCAGAGCCCGGGATGTACGTCTACCGGGCCGTTCAGGATGGCGAGGAGTTTATCGGACTGGTCTGCTGCGTGGCGACGGAAGACTACGAGAACCGACGGATCCGGAGGCACGAACTCACACGGTACGACAAGGAGGAGGACCGAACCCGGCACATCGACGCCGTCGGCGCGAACACCGGCCTCGTCTTCCTGCTCTACCGTGACCCCGGCGAGATCTACCCCTACATCCGCTCCCTCATTGACGGCGCAGAACCTGACGGAAGCACAACGATCAGCCCGGGTGTGCTCCACCAGATCTACCGGGTCACCGACGAGGCGACGCTCTCCCATCTCGAGGAACTCTTTGCAGCCGTCCCGGCGACCTACATTGCAGACGGTCACCACCGGGCCAAGGCAGCTGTGAACGTTGCGGAACGGCGCAGGAACGAAGGACGGTTCACCGAAGAGGCGGGGAAGTTCATGGTGGTTCTCTTCGCTCATGACCGCGTCCGCATCCATGGCTACAGCCGGCTCGTCAGGGACCTCGGCAACTACACCCTCCCGGGGCTCATCGGTGCACTCTTAAAATCGGGCTGGAACATCCGACCCTACGAGGAGATCGACACCACGGGCTACCATATCCCGCCTCTCGCGGCCGGGGATGCTCCAGTGCATGTTATGCACTTCTATATGGAGAAAACCTGGTACGAGGTCTCCCGACCGGTGGCGGACCCTTCCGACCTGGTCGGATCGTTGGACGTCTCGGTTCTGCAGAAGGAGATCCTTGAGGGGATACTCGGCATCACCGATCCCAGGGGCGATCCGCGGCTCCACTACATGGGCGGGGCCAAACCGCTCTCCGGGCTGGAGCGTCTCGTGGACTCCGGCGAGTATGCCCTCGCGATAGCCATGCAGCCGGTAGAGGTCGAGACGGTGCTTGCGATCGCTGATGCGGACGGCGTCATGCCTCCGAAATCCACCTGGTTCGAGCCGAAACTCCTCTCAGGGCTCGTCGTCCACACCATCGACTAAAAGATCCATATCACCACCTTTAACTCTTTTTCTGCCCGATCTTATCTCTATGATCACGATTGCTCTCCCCAAGGGGAGTCTTGAAGCGCAGACGTTCCAGCTCTTCAAGGAGGCCAACCTCGAGGTCAGACGAACCGACCGCGACTACAACCCCCGTATCGACGATCCCAGGATCGGGAAGGTAAAGATCCTCCGCCCGCAGGAGATCCCGCTCTACGTCCAGATGGGTTATTTCGACCTTGGGATATCAGGGCTTGACTGGGTGCAGGAGAGCGGCGCGGACGTCGCCGAGATCGCGAACCTCTCCTACAGCAAGACCGGCGACGGGAACGTGAGGATCGTGGTCGCGGTCCACCGCGATGAACCGATCGACGACGTCTCTGCTATCCGGCCAGGGAGCCGGGTGACGACTGAGTATCCCCGGATCACAGAGCGGTTCTTTAAAGAGATCGGGATTCCCGTCAGGCTCTTTGCCTCCTACGGCGCATCGGAGGCAAAGGTGCCGGACCTGATGGACGTCGTCGTCGACCTCACCGAGACCGGCAGCACGCTCAAGAAGAATGGACTCAAGATCATCGGCCAGATCATGGAATCGCATACAGCGCTCCTCGCAAACCACGAGTCGCTCCGGGATCCTGAGAAGCGAAAGGCGATCGAGGAGATCGCGACGCTCCTCCTCGGCGTGATCGAGGCGCGCCACCAGGTGCTCCTAACGATGAACGTGCCGTCGACGGCGCTCGAACAGGTCATCGAGGTCCTCCCTGCGATGAAGAAGCCCACCGTCAGCAGGCTACATGGTATCGATTATTTCAGCATCCAGACAGTTGTGCAGAAAGGGCTTGTCAACGGTCTCATCCCGCATCTGAAAGACGCGGGTGCCGAGGATATCCTTGAGATCCCGATTACAAAAATTGTGCGGTGAGAGGACCACCATCACCAGCGCCGGGAGTATTCCTTCGAGCAGGCACGGCAGACGAGGTTCCCGTTCTCGATCCTGATCCGGGACTCAGCGGTCAGCTCGCCGCACTTCGAACATGGCACCGAACGGAAGATTCGGGCCCGTTCCGGGATCTCGACATCGACCTCCCGGATGGAGAAGAGAGTCCCAGCAGGCAGGTCGAGGATCACCTCGACGAGCCGGTCTGTCCGCTTGCGGTATTCGGCCCACTCCTCGTCGGGGACCCGCCCCTGCATCACCCGCTCCCGGAGCGGTGCGAGTTCTGGGTCGAGCGCGTCGATATCAAACGACGAATTCCCGATGATTCGGACGGCGTCGCCAGTCTGGCGGTTGATGAATGTGAAGGCATGTTTGCCGTGATCCTTGAAGAAGAGGTTTCCCTTCCCGACGGTGCATCCCGTAAGGACCTGGATTGCGTCGACGCCGCAGGCATCGGTCTCGGCGATGGTGACGAGTTCTTCGTCCTCGGCCCGGCCTGAGCGGAGCCATTCAAGCGCGGTCTCGGCCGCCCGGTACCCCAGCGCAAGGCCAGGGCAGACGTGGCCGTGGAATCTGGCTACCTCGGCGAAACGGTCGTGTCTGTCTACCGGCCTGCTGTCTCTCTCTGTAGTGCTACACATGTACTTACCCTGCATGAACTGTTGTTACAAATTGGTTGATATATATTATGGCAACCTGCCAGGGCAAACAGCAGGCGGCTCCACGGTGTATGACAGCCTGCCGCCCCGGGGGCGCGGTTCTGTGCGTGATATGAAATATTTTTGCTGCCGGTTGTCCACACATTTCCAATATCTGTTTAAGCGGCAAATATTTGATGACCTAGAAAAGGTGGTTATTTAGGTGCCTTATGTATAATGACTGCTTTGCACGAGATTCCCGGGAGAAGTCCTGGTCCTTCTTGCCGCTGCCCACGTGAACTGTGGCTGTCTCGACACGTCCGCACTGCCGCCAACCGGAGGTATCACCCTGCGACCTGACGGCGCCGCCTGAGGCGTACACGCTCACGAGGGGTCTTGCAGAACTTGACCTGAACGTTACCGGGGCAGTGGCACAGACCACGATGGCTGCGGGCTCTCAGGCCCAACCAGGATGGAGAAGAGATGAAATGGCTTACATTCAGTGCCATGGGCAGGAAGGAGACCTCGCATCCTGCTCCCCTGTCCGTGGATGGGGTGAACTTCACCGGTGTCATCTCCCTTGAGGACCTTCTTCACGCCCAGGAGGAGATGCTCTCGCCGGCGATGGGGCGAGCGGGCGCAGATAGGGTTGATATCACACCCGCGGAGGGGGTTTATTCCATCAACGTCCACTCGGACGCGAGGTCGACGGAAACGATCTCGTTCCGGGGAGATACCGGGGAGGTGACCGTATAGGACTGCTGACCGAAGACGGGGTGCTGTCGCTTGACTTCCTCGCGGGGTTCACAATCTTTCTGCTCGCCCTGATCATGGTGGTGGACATGATGCCGGGGCTCCTCGCCGGACTCGATAGCAGCGGCATCGACTACGACGCGGTCGCCTACAGGACGGGGGTGATCCTTGTCGAGGACCCGGGCTGGCCGGTCAACCCCCCATGGGAGTTGTATGGCGAGCACCAGAAAGATGAGATCGAGCGGATGGGGCTCGCGATCTCGAATGATACCCCGAATATCCTCCTCTCGACGAAGGTTGAGAGATTCTTCGACGATTCTTTTTTCAATCGCGAAGGTTATCATAAACGGGTAATCTTCAGCGACACCCCCTACTCCTATAATATCTCGCTCTCCAGCGGTAACGACCTCTGGCAGGTCGGCGACCCTCTCCCTCACGGCTACGGCTACATCCGCCGGGTAGTGAAAATTAAGGAACCAAGCGTGGCGGTGATCGATGAGAATTTCAAGGACCAATATACTATTGATCCGTCGGCCCCAGAGTGGGGGAATTCTACCGCGAGAAACTTTACCGTCCGGCTCGACTTCAGCCAGCTGCTGAACCAGACCATCAGCCGCGCCTACCGGATCGATCCAGAGACAGAGCCAATTAACGTGACGATCACAGATCTCAAAGCCTACCGCAATAATACCTGCGATAGCGCCACGCTCAAAAACGTGACATTCACGAGGACAGATCCCGATTCTACACCTGTCCCACTTTGGTGGCTCTCATACGATGATGAGAAACCAGAACACTACACCCTGCACCTCGACGGGAGCCCACACAACCTCACGCCAAACGCGAGAGTCAAATCCAGCATCTCCCTGGTGCTGAAACCGGCCTTTATCCTTGAGATGTGGAAGGACAAACAGGATTGCATCCTGGATATCCAGTTTAACTTCGAGGAGGAGAGTGAGCCGCCCCGTACCAACATCACAGGCACCCACTACTACGACTACAACACGACGAACGTGACCCGCACCGACCTTAAGTTTGGCGTCCTGGAGGTGGCGATATGGTAAATGATGCGGGGCAGCTCTACACGATGGAGGGCATCGCAGCCGGGATCATCATGCTCCTGACCGCGTATATCGTCGTCAGCACGACGAGCATCTACACCGCCGGGGATACACACATTCCGGATATGCAGCTGGAACAGCTCGGGAACGATGTGCTCGCGATGATGGATACACCAAACGCTGAAGACACGGAAAGCGATTTGAAGCGCTACATCAACGCAGATAACGCCACGGGTGGTAGCGATCAATTCAGGGACATGTTCCTGGAATACTGCAACGCAAGGACAAGCGGCGCTGATGACGATCTGAAGATGAGTGCAAACATCACCTACCGGGAGGGGGATGTGATCAAAGAGCGCCTGTTTGTTGAACCGCCTGATGACGGTTCTTGGACGGGGAGGGAATCTGCCGTGCGGGTGACTCGGTGGGTGCAACTGCCCCCGGATAACCCCTACGGGGATGAGAAAAGAACCCGAACCGTCCTTGTGGAGGTGCTCCTTTGGCGCGCATGAACGAAGACGGCCAGTGGATCGTGCTGATGGGGCTCCTGGTCGCCGTGGCGCTCTTCTCTCTCGCGCTGATCATCAATCAGTCGGCGTTTGTCGGGCAGTCGACGGCGGAGGGAGTGCTTGAGTTCCCAAAGAACGATATTAGAGATCTCCGGAAGGCGATATTTGACTGCATCAGCACAGGGTGCCCCGAAGAAGTAAAGAAAGACATCGTCGAGATCTCACTCGAACGAAAGAATGCGGTGGTGCATTTCTGGAACGAAACACCGCGGGACGTCTCTGGTCACCGGATGCACCCGGTGACCATCCACTACAACAACGGGATGACAGAGTATGATGAGACCGTGTATTACTGAGCCGATGAATGAGGAAGGAGTCACCCGGCTCATGGAGTACATCATCATCACCGGTGTGCTGCTCCTGCTGATGACCGTCATGATGTTTTCTGTCAACACCTCGCTCATGGAGGGGCCAGCGGAGAGGCTCCGCTACCACGCCTTTGTTGATATCGGGAACGGGATCAGCACCAGGATCGTCGACCTCTATATCGTCTCCCCCGACAACGGAACCATCACCACAAGGTTCGATATTCCCGAAGAAGTCGCCGGGAGGGGCTACTGCGTGGACGTGTGGATAGAGGGCACGGATCAGGCGAGCCGGGCGATCCGGGTCCAGATCGGCGATACGCAGAGCAGGATCGCCATCGCCGGGCTCGGGACGACGAAAGGTGTGACCAGCAGCACCACTGATGCGGGGTGGACCGTGATCCAGTATGACTCAAAAGGATTTCCAGAAGGATGACGGCCATGAAAATAGATGAAAAAGCGGTTTCAGAGACGTTCGGATTCATCCTGATCCTGGCGCTCGTGCTCACCGGCATCGGCCTGGTCACGCTCTACGGCTACCCGATACTCATGAAAGAGCAGAGCAACACCGAAATAAAGAACATGCAGCGGGCGATGATCGTCATCCAGAACGATATGAAGAGCCTCTGCTTCAAGAACGTCCCCTACAAGGAGACGACGCTACAGGTGAGCGGCGGGACGCTGGAGGTGATCGGTGCTATTGATGGGGCCACACCGAAGTTCGAGATCAGCGGTGTCAATCCTGATGTTGAGTTCTCCCCGGGCGCACTGGTCTACCGCTCCGACCGCGGCAGCGAGGTGATCACACTCGAGAACGGTGCGGTGATGACACGCCAGGAGGGGGCTGAGGGTTCGGCGATGCTTGCTGAGCCGCGGTGGTTCTGTGACATCGACCCGACAACGAACGAAAAGACGTTCGTCATCTACCTTATGAAAATAAACGCCGACAAACAGATGGCGAAATCAGGGATGACGACGGTGAGAATGAGCCTGGAGAAAACAAGAGTACACAGGCATCCCGGTGATGCCGGCAACGTCACGGTGACGTATACCAAAGATAAAAATAACAACCATTCAGTGGCGTGGGATAACTACCTTACCGGTCCACTGAATATGGACGGTTCAGGCGGCACCTATACCCTGTCAGGAGTAAACAAACTTGTCATAAAAGAGTACGACATCAAAATTCACGGCATTTAAGCTATTTTGTATGGATATGACCCCTGATTTTCATCAGGTATACCTGTGGCCCCACGGACGGTGCATCATGTGGTTCTGATCCAAAATCGCGCAGGGGGAGGGCATCTCCTCTCCTTTATCCTGGAGATACCCCACGAATCAGGGTTCAGTTCATCCCCGCACCTGCATCCAACATCCTGACCATCATCAGCTCGATATAAAGCTCCGCCTCAGCAATTTACACGTTAAAAACGTACCAACAAGAGAATCTCAGAGATACCGGTTCCTCCGGAGCCACTCCACCTGAGGCCTCGTGTAGCGATAGATGATATCGCACTTCTCGTCCTGGAAACTCCAGGGAACGACGATCAGGATATCCCCCTCCCGGATCCAGACTTTCTTCTTGATCTTGCCCTTGATGCGCCCGGTGCGGGTCACCCCATCGAAACAGCGGACCCTGATATGGTTTGCGCCCAGCATCAGTTCGGCGCTGCCAAACATCTCCCGGTTCCTCTTGTTCGGCAGTCGCACACGAACAATCTCCTCTTCCTCGCCCCCTCCTTTGGGTTCGGGTTTACGTTTCGTAGGCTCGGTCAGTTCATCAACCCCATCTTTCAGAGCATGTGGTTTTCTCGTGCGTTCTATTTATACAACTTCTGACTTATCAAGTATTCTCCCGGGATGCGAGCGCGGCCGCAAAGGCCGGCGATCCCGCTCCCGTTGACCCTGGTATCCCCGGGTGGAATAGAGATAGAACCTCCCGGGTGCCGGGAACTACCTCCACCAGGAGGGTTAGTATATTGTCCAGGTTATACTACTGGGCAGATAGGTATATCCATGGCATGCCCTGACCCATCACGTGGGATCTACCTCACCTACCTCATCCAGGGGCTCATCCTCCTGAGCGTGGCCTACAGCCTCACGGCAGGTGAGTACTTCCTCGGGTTCACGGCGGGCATCGCCCTCCTCCTGACGATGGTTCCGTCCCTCATGACAAGGAACATGCGCCTCTGCTTGCCCTGGGAGGTCAACCTCCTCATCGCCGTCTCCCTCTACCTCCACGTTATGGGGCACGTCGGCGGCTACTACGTCCTATTCGCACCCTACTACGACAAACTGACACATCTCGTCTCCTCTGTCACCGTCGCCCTCCTCGCCTTCTTCGCAACGATCCTCGCCGACCATCAGGGAGAGATCCGGGTAACCAGGGCAGCGATCGTCATCTTCATCCTGACATTCACGCTGGCAGCCGGAGCAGCATGGGAGATCTACGAATTCACCCTCGATCAGGTCTTCGGCATGGATCTCCAGCATGGGAACACCGATACCATGGTCGATCTCATCGTCGATCTCATCGGTTCAGTGATCGTGGCAGTCTCTATTGCCATAGCCCTCGCAAGGGAGGAGAGAGTACAGTTTGTCCGACTCTTCGCCGACCCCTGCTCAAAACAGGTACCAGAAGATTTCACGGACGATCCTGCGGAGGGACGTTGATCTGCTCAGTCCCGGCGCTGCCGGGTATGAGAACTTACTTATATTGTAAGAGGTGAATAAAATATCGTGATCCCCGATGCTCCCACTACAAAATACCTGGCTCTCTTCATGCTCATCCTCCTCCCCTCCATGACCGGCTACATGGCCTGGGAGGCAAGGATGGTCGATGTGACCATCCTTGAGATCGACGGGGCACCTGAAGGCATCATCTATATCACCGACCCCCACATCCAGGCGTCCAACATCGACCACGTCCAGATGGTTATCAGGGAGATCAACCGCTTAAACCCCTCCCTCGTCCTGATCGGCGGCGACTTTGCCACCGGGGGTGAGACAGACTTCGCCTCTCAGTCGGTCTGGCGCTCGCTCAACGCACCGACCTACGCCGTGCTCGGGAACCATGACTACCGGGTGGGAACCAATGCCTCGAGCGGCCTTGAGAGACTCCTTGCCGTCCGCGCCTCGGCCGACGTCACCACCGCCGGGTACGACCTCTCGGCCCTGAAGGACGGTTCCGCCGATACAGCGTTTGCCGATGAGCTCACCGCGACGCTGGAGGAGAACGGTGTGCACGTCCTCAGGAACGATTACGCCCGGGTCTACGCGGGGGGCGAGGAAATTGTCATCGTCGGCGTCGATGACGGGTGGGCCGGGATGGCAGACCCACCGGACGTGCCGGAGAGCGACACGTTCACCGTCTACCTCATCCACGAGCCTTCCTGCAGAGCAGACTGGGACGCTGATCTCATCCTCGCCGGACATACTCATGGCGGCCAGTTCCTCTTCCCGGTCGTTGACCAGTTGAACGACCACGGCGTCATCGAACTCTCCGGAATGTTCGAGACGAACGGGACGCCGACCTACATATCCCGTGGGATCTGCGGCGCGAACTTCGCCGGGATTGACCTCCGGTTCAACTGCCGGCCCGAGATCGTCCTGATCAACCCGACCAGGGAGCAACTCCAGGTCATCGACGAGTCAGCCTGATCATCACGGCTCCAGAATGGCACGCGCTCGCCCGGCGATCAGCATCACCTCCTGGGAGGGGATGCCCGCGTCTCGGGCGATCGTGCCGGCGTCCCCGTACGCGATCTGCTTCGCCATGAGAACCCCGGCAGCGGCCAACCGGGTGGCAACCGAAGAGTTCACCCCTGCAACGATGGTGACCGGGTAGGACTGCGTCTCCTCGATCATCGTCTTGAGGTTCTGCTCCTCCGGATGATCCCACCCGATATGCCCAATCCCACGGCAGGTCGCGTAGCGTTTCGCGTGCTCCGAGAGTTTGGTGTTGCAGACGATCAGTGCGTTGTCGATGGCGACGGTGCACCGCCCTGACCGGAACCCCTCCTGGAGGTCCTCGACGATCGCCCGGGCGATCCGCCCTTCGTCAAGCCCGGTCATCCGGTGATGGCTCCGGTGGTGCTTCACCTCGACAAACGTGGTCACACCATCTTTACGCGCAATGGCATCCACTTCATGTTCCCCGCACCGCCCGGCGAGGACACACCCGGTCTCCACCTGGTAGCCATGCTCCCGGAGGAGGACCCGCACGTACTCTTCGAAGTCCGGTTTCGGGCGGATGAGGGCGAGAGCCCTCCGGAGGTTGGTCCGGTGCGCGACGGCGGGGCGAACGGCACTGGCCCGGGCGCGGATCATCCTGAGGACCGCAGACGTCTTCACCCCGTCCGGTGCCGATTCCTCGATCTCTGCGGCGATCCGGTCAGCATCCTCTTCCCCGAGGCCCATGTTCCGGAGCGTCCGCCGCACCTTCCCCCGGTCAAAGGGCTGCAGGCTGCCGTCGGCTTTCGTGACGTACTTCATCAGGTAGGATCTCAGTGAGCCGGATATGAAAAGCGTTCGCTACCACGCTTCCCGGCACCGCCGCTCATTGAGTGGTCGTGATGACCCGGAACTGGACGATCAACGACGGCCCGCGGGTAGTTTCGGTCGTTGGATCGGTCGTCTGGTAACTGGCGCTTCCCGGGTAGCCGTACTCAGCGCTCTCGAGAACAAGCCCCGAGGTTCTCTCGACGGTCCATCGGTAGTGCGTGATCGGCTGGAGCCCCGGCGGGGTTGTGCTCTGCAGGACGACGGCCGGGAGGTCTCGCCAGTCTGGAAGACGTACTCCGTCTCTCCGACCACCGTCATCTCCTCGCCGTTCGGGCCGGGTTGGAGATTCTCAAGGTCGCTGAAGGGCAGACCGATCCGGTTCTCCTCACCGAGCGTGCAGGTCCAGGGGATCCGTCCCGGGTTGGGATGCCGCACCCTTATCTTCTCCCGGGTCTAACAGGGCTATGAGTAAATGGCAACATTACAACGCCCGGTTATCCTGATCCTCGGTGCAGGGGCGGTTGGCCTCTCACTCGCCGGCAGGCTCGCCCGGGTCGCGACGGTCTATGCGGCATGCCGTCCGGTGCATGCCGGTGCTATCCGGGAGCGCGGTCTCATGATGGAGGGCGTCTGGGGGACGGGCACCGTCGACGGGATCATTCCTGTCGCTGGGCCGGAGGAGGTCCCGGTTGGGGTAGATTTTGTCATCATCACCGCGAAGGGCACCGACACCCTGGCGATCTGTGAGGAATACGCCAGAGTTATCCAGGACCAGCCGGTGGCAAGCCTCCAGAACGGTATAGGGAACGAGGATATCATCGCCCACTATACTGATACCGTCATCGGCGGGACCGTGACAACGAACTTCTCGGTGGTGGGCCCGGGGCACGTCCGGGTGCTGAGCGAGAGCGCCCCGGCTTGCCTCGGGGTCTGGTCGGGGAACGGCGGCGAAGCACTCGACAGGCTCGTCGTCATCATCAGGTCTGCCGGCATCCCGGTCGAGGTGAGCCCCGATATCAGGGTCGGAAAATGGACCAAAGCGCTCCTCAACATCGCAGTGAACCCGATATGCGCCATCCTCAGGGCCCCAGTGGGAGCGGCCGGCGATGAGGATATCCGCGAGATCGTCACAGGCCTCATCAGCGAGACCTTCGCTGTCGCCGACGCCGAGGGAGTGCGACTCCCCTGGGCGACCGCCGACGACTACCTCGCACACCTCTTTGAGGTGCAGATCCCTGACTTTGCCGCAGTCTACCCCTCCATGTACTACGACGTCAGGCAGGGCCGCCAGACCGAGATCGACCTCCTCAACGGCTACGTGGCGCGCCTCGGGGAGCTCCACGGCATCCCGACACCGCAGAACCGGTGCATCGCCGGTCTTGTCCGCTACATTCAGGCACACCCGGAGAGAACATGAGGGCTACTCCCCAACTAATTTTGCCGCGAGCTTCCGGGCTGCTTCACGCGCCTTCGCCTCGGTCCTCCAGAGCCCTGTCCTGCCGACTGAGGTTCCTTCCTGGTCGTATAGCACCACATAGTAGCCGCCGTCCTGGCGGGCGAACCTGACCTCACCGACGATGCCGGGAGCATACTCCTGCATGTCTCGAGGTTATGAGCGACGAGGATATGAGAGTTCCGTGCGGCGGGCGGTGTTCTTCGGGTCGCGCCCTCCCGGCTTATATCCAATGAGCACGGGCCGGAGAAACACTCCGTGGTCGCCGTGGGTGGAGAGGAACGCGGTGATCTCCCCGCCACGGGTGACGTTGCACTGCCCAGACCCTGTAAGGAGGATTTTCTTTCCGGAAGAGGTCTCTCCTCAAAAGAGGACTACCTTCCTCCCTTCGCCTGCCACCTACAGGGCGCAGAAGAATCCAGCAGCCCCGCCCTCATGTTTGCGATGGTGATGGCGTCGTTCACGGTAATCGAATCGTCCGTATTACCCGTGTCTCCCGGATGAGCATCAGCATTGGGGTGCGGTTGGGCCGATACCAATATAGGGGCCGGGCTCCCTGGGAGGAGCGATAATACCATGGATACCACCAGGCTACTCCTCGTCGGAGGGGCGCTGCTCGCGCTCCTCATAACCTCTGCATCTGCCGCCCTTGTGGGCACCTCCAGCCCCGGACGGCAGGCGATCTCAGTTGGCAACCCCTCCGGGACCGATGGACTCGAGATCTTCTTCAACGCGACATATCTCCCGGGGATGCGCCCGGATTTCGCTGACATCAGGTTCGTGGACGGAAACGGGACAAACATCCCCCACTGGACGGAAAACGTCACGAAGAGTTCCCACGCCCACGTCTGGCTCGCCCTCCCCGCGAATACGCAGGAGTTAACCATGCTCTACGGCAACCCGGAGGCCCGGGACGCAAGCGACCCCGACGCCGTCTTCACCTTCTTTGAGGATTACGAGCGCGGCGACCTCTCGCGGTGGTCGTTCTGCGGCTCGAACGCCGGGGTCCAATCGGCCGTCGTCCGCGACGGCGCATACGCAGGAGACATCAACGTCTCAGAGCCAGACCTGCGGCACCTCGCCAAGAACCGGATCTGCCTCGCAAATATCTCCGCAGGCCCGCTGGTCATCGAAGGGGACTTTCGGGTCAGCGAGTTTGGACGATGGTGCGGCTCAGGCTACATCCAGCTCTGGAACGGGACCAACCGGATGTATGTCCTCCACTTCAGAAACGGCTCTGTGCAGTACTACGACGGCGCCCACCAGAACTTCTCAGCCGATCTCCGGGCTGAGACCGATACCTGGTACCACGTAAAAATCGTCATGGATACGCCTAACGCCATCGAACATGCCTGGATCGACGGCGAGTACCTCGGGAACAGAACCCCACGGTTCAGCGATGGATCATTGGCCCAGAACGAGACGATCTTTACCGATTTTGCGCTGATCGGCTCTTCCGCGTGGTCCTCGGGTGAGCCGCACCACTTCTACACAGACAACGTCCGGGTCAGGAAGTATGTCCCCATAGAACCGGTGCTCTCGTACGCGGGACCGCAGGGGGAGGTGTAACGCCCCTCCAGCGGCTGGATGAAGCGGTCATGCACCGGTCCGGGCACGCTTATACCGCGGAAAGGTGTACCATTTTGATATGTGGCGCGCCGCCGTCATCCTCCTTATCCTGATCTGCAGTCCAGGGTGCGTGGTCCCCCGGTTCCAGGAGCCGACCGTCACCGTTGATATGGTAGGGCTTGAGAATGTCAAGCCGAGGAGCCTGGACCTCTCCCTGTGGTTTCACCACCAATAACCCAAACCCGACCAGCGCCACCCAGACCCGAGCCTCGTTCGACATCTCCTTCCTTGACGACGGGCGGCTGACCTTCCTTGCCGCACGGGGAGCGGGGAGAGATTGAGGTCCGGCCCGGGGGAAACACCACGCCACGATCTCCGTCCCGATGACCGTCGATAACTTACGGCTCGTGCAGGCGTTCCTCCCGGACCTGTGGAACAGAGCGGTCACGACGCTCCAGGTAAACGGGTCAGGGAGCGCGACCTTCAAGATCCGCTTCGACCTGACGGTGGAGGGGCGGCCCGGTCAGGGCGCAACGGCAACCAGGATGAAATAGAAGACAACCAGTCCCTGGAAGGGGAAGTGACTGCTCCCCCACTTCAGTGGGGGGCATTCTGCCTGGTTTCTTCGTAAAATTCTAGGTGACTACCCCGTCGGGCCGCACGCGAGCAGCGGCACGGCGGCCCGCAACGCATCGATGCCCCCCTCGACGTAGAGGAGGCCGAGGACAGCCCCGGCAAGGATCTCTTTTTCCCGTTCAAGGGCCCTGCCGACCGGTCGATGGCGGCATTCGAGGCCGACCAGACTCTCGTGGAGTCCCCACCGGTCAGAGAGGGGCGCAAGCCCGGACACCTCTGCATGCGGACCGGGCAGGATCTTCAGCCGCAGGGTGACGTCGCCGATGAGGGCAAGGGCCCGAGCGTCGTCAGGGAACCTGCCGAGCATGGCGAGATCTTTTGCCGGGACCGGGAGCACATCTTCCGGAAATTCAGCGAATATTCCCAGGAATAGACGTTTTATAGAGCTGTCCATCAGGATCCGGATAAATCTGTCCTGATCGGGAAAGGTGTACCCAACATCCCGCTCGATACGAGGAAGGATCTCCTGCTTCACCCGGCCGATCTCCGACAACAGGCGACCGATCTCCCTGTTCCACCCCTTCAGTCGCCGGAGTCTCCTCGTCCTCCGGGACGACCGCCGGTGGGCGGGCAGGTATCCTGCTCTGTACTCTCGCATGAGCCACTCCTGTATCGCCACGAGGGTCTCTTCGATCGGGCAGGAAGGGGGGCCGTAATCGTACGTCATACGATCTAGGGTTTTGACAAAGAGATGCTTTTAACTTGCGGGGGGTGTGCAGGGCGGAGCGGGAAGGCCCCCGGTCGCAAGGTCCGGGGATGAAAGCGGAACCACCCTCCCTCTCTCTCGCGATAGATATCGCATTTTGGTATCAGATTGTGGGTTTGTTGCTGACCGGGATTATAATGCTTGCGGTGAATATTCACCGCGTGGAGATGGAACAGCCCTTTGAGCCTGTGGAGATGAGACCGCTGCATCATATCTCTGTGATGCAAGTGTTGTCCATGATAGCCGGGAAGCCCCGCCCCCCCAGGGCGGGGTAGTTCGCCTTTCTCTTACAGTCAACTTATTAATCCCACAAAGGCCAGGATGAGCACGGCAAAGAGCGCGATCTGCAGGCAGAGGAAGACGGGGACGAGCCTGAACTTCGCCTTCCGCGTCTTGTGCCCGAAGCGCCGCATCGCCCCGTAAGCGCCAAACGGTCCGAGCAGCGCGAGGAGGAGAAGCCTCCTCTCCGGCGTCCTCCAGGTACTCCTCTTTGCGGCGCCTTTGTCGCGAAAGAAGGCTAAGAACGAGATAACGTTCAGAATGACAAGTAGAATCACAATATATACAAGAACGTCTACCATGGAGGACTCTCCAAACCCTCAACTCTCTGTTCTTCCCCTTCTTATCACATTCTATCCGGTAGCCCGGGAGGGGGCATGCCGCCTACCCCTCCCACCGAGGAGTGTTCCGCCGGATACGCTCAGATATACCGGGATCGGATTGCATCACCTCGACCAGCAGCCTGATCTGATGGATCGTCTTCGGGTGGAGTTCGTGCTCCATGTAACAGGCATCAGAGTTGGCGATCTTCTCCGGAACATGGATGGCCATCAGAAACTCCTTTAAGGTGTCATGGCGGAACTTGATGGCCTCAGCGATCTCGCGCCCTGCAGGCTCCAGAACCACTCCCTCGTAACGCCGGTACTCGACAAGACCCATGTCGTCAAGTTTCCGGAACATCTCCACGACGCTCGATGGACTGAGATCCAGCTCGCATGCCACATCCTTGGTGCGGGCATACCCCTTCTCCAGCGTGACGTTGAGGATGGCTTCAAGATAGTCCTCGACCCTCCTGCTGAGATTTTTTGCGCATCCCCGGTGTCTCACACGACGTTTATAGTTCATACAGCAAAGATATATGATCTGTTCGGGACGGACCCATATAAATCAACATTTCATGAGTTTGATAAAGCGTTACCAATTTTTCAGTGGATTCCGGTAGAGCCTGACTCACTCTCGCTCTTTCCGGGACGTTCACGGCGGAAGTTAAGGGCTCTGTTGTTCCTGGATATCAGGTCAAACCCTCTTCTTCGCCATCACCACGATGCCTGTGCCTACAAGACAGAACAGAGCCAGACAACCTTCACTGCACTGCGCAGGTCGAGGAAATTCTCCGGAAAGAGGTCTTCGCAGACGGTGAGCATCACAGATTCCCCCGCGGAAGGGCGGGCCACCTCGAACCAGTAGTCATCAAGGCACCGGTTCTTTGCAACCCCTGTCCTCGCCCCTTTGAGTCGTCGGTCAGCGCAGATCCGTTGAGGGCGACCAGCGTCAACCGGACGGCATAACGGCATCCATCCCCGGAGCGGTGCCGGTTACGTACCATGCGGCGTGGAGAGCCCCGTCCGAGACCAGACAACTCTTCACCCCCGATATCAGACCTTCAGGGACCTCGTCGCCCCATACATCGTTGATACCGGTCAGCAGGGCGCGGTACATGCATACACGGCATGCACAGGCATCGAGCCCTTTCCCCTTCAGTTCTCCACGGTATTTTGCCACATCATCGATGCTGATCTCCACCGGGACGCCGTTATCCAGGATGACTATCGGGCCGAGATCCACCTCAAGGCGCCGATGCGGCGCCGGGCATGTGAGCAAGAGCGCCCTGGAAGAGCACCAGGGCGGCAATCAACAGAACGAACCCTTCTCTTCTCACCCCTCATCGAACCTCCCATTGAAGAGGCAGTAGATGACCACCAGCGTAAACGGCAGAAGAAGGATCGCCGGCGAGTAAGGCGGGGCAAACTCACCGACGAACCCGGAAAGCGAGTTGAAGAACTCTGGTGCCTCCTCACCGGCGGGGATGCTCGCACAGAGCCGGGCGAAGATATCGGTGCCGGCAATGATCCAGACCATGACCGCGCCGAGGACCACCTTCCCAAACTGCTCCATGTCCCCGGCGTTCCTCATACCACCGAGCATGAAGAGGCCGCCGAAGACCATGATGGTGCCTCCCCACACCCGGCGGAAGAAATCATCGCCGGCGATCTCAAGGATTCCGACAGAGAAACCAGGGCTCACCCCGGCCCAGACGAGAATATCAGCAAGGCCGAATGCAAGCGTGGCGAGGCCCAGCAGCCCGATATAGAGAGAGAATATCCTTGAATCCCGGTTCATGTTATGCAACCCCCATGAGGATGCCGATGGCATGCATCAGTCCGCCGTAGACAAAAACCGTCACCATGAGCACGCCGACCGCCGCGAGAAGTTCCCTCCACCCCTCCTGCAGCATCACCACAAAGGTGGCAACGCAGGGGAAGTAGATGGAGACGAGCACCACGGCGGTGATCATCTGGTAGGGAGTCATGGCGATGGTGGAGAGCTGGGCGACAGCCAGGTCTTTCCGGAGGAAGGCTGCAATCAGTGGTCCCACCGTCTCTTTCGGCACCCCGAACCATGCGACGAAGACCGGTTCGAGGAGAACAGCGAGCGCATCGATGACGCCGACGAGATAGAGTAGGTTGACGATCAGCACCCCGAGGAGGACGAACGGAACCGCGTCCTTCAAGAAACTCTTTGTCCGATTCATGAGTTTTTTCGCGACATTCTCCCATAGCGGCCAGTGGTAGGCCGGGACATCGACGAGGATCTCGGGATTGCTCCCTGGGATGATCCGGTCGAGCAAAAACCCGAAGACCCCGAACCCGATGATCAGGAAGAGCATGACCCATCCCATCGTGTCAGGGATGACCTCAAGCATCACGCCGAGCTGGGCACCGCAGGGAATGAATATGGCAAGCAGGGTCATCATGATGAACCGCTGTTTGCGTGTCTCCAGGACACGGATCCCGGTCACCGCCGGGACATTGCATCCGAGCCCGAGGATCGCAGGAACGATGGCATAACCGTGCAACCCGATACGGTGGAAGACGGTATCCGTCAGGACCGCGAGGCGCGGGAGGTAGCCTGAGTCCTCAAGGACCGCCATCATCAGGTAGAAGATGAAGATGGCCGGCAGAACCACTCCAATCGCGACGAAGAGACCTGATGTGAGCACCCCAAACGCCTCAAAACAGTTTCCCGCCAGCGGATCACCGACGAAGAGGAAGTAGTGGATGCTCGCCGGGTCAGGCCAGACCCCCTGGAGCCACGGGAGCCAGCGGTTATCGAAGGCCTTGACCATGAACCCATCTGTGAGGAGATCGCCGGCAAACGAGCAGAAGATACTCCAGAACGCGTAGAGTACGGCGACCGCGACAGGAATGCCGGTGAGCGGTTTGACGGTAAGGTCCCCGAGCACGTCGCCGAGGTTCCGGCGGTAGGCCCCGGTGATCACCGTTCTCCGGGTGATCGCGTCGACAAGGTCCCAGCGATCTTGCGCAGGAAGCGCCATCCTAGCACCCCCCGCAGAGGCCGCACCCGGTCTCCGGCTCATCGAATTGTCCATCGGCACGCGCCCGCACCTTTGCGATATCAACCCTCTGCGCCTTGCGGATCATCTCCGCAAGGTCCCGGACGCCCTCGCCGCTGACGGCCGACGTCGGCACCACCGGCGCGCCGAGGATCTTCTGGAGCATGCGGAAATCGACCGCGATCTGCCGTTCGCGCGCCGCATCGATCATGTTCAGCGCGATGATCACGGGATATCCCCTCTCGATAACCTCGAGCACGAGGTAGAGACCGCGTTCGACCCTGGTCGCATCGAGGACGATCAGCACCGCCGCGTCCGGATTCTCCGCGAGCAACCTGACCGCCACGCCCTCGGCGGCATCTCGGGCCTCCAGGGAATAGGTCCCCGGCGCATCGATGACCTCATACTCCTGCCCGGAGACGATGAGGACGCCTTCTGTGTAGTCAACCGTCGTCCCCGGGTAGTTGGAGACAACCGCGTCCCCCCCGGTGAGCCGGTTGAAGAGAGCGCTCTTTCCGACGTTCGGGTTGCCCATCATCAGTACGGTCTTATACGATTTCGCCATTGTTCAGGACCTCCCCGTCCCGGTCTCAATGATGATCCCTTCAGCGATATCAAGCCCCATCGCAATCTCGGTCTCGTCGACAACGACGACAACCGGGCCTTTGATGGGCTGGCGGGTGACCATCTTCACCTGTTTCTTTACCCTGATCCCGAGGCAGTTCAGTTCGTGCTGTGAGACGCAGATCTCCCGGACAACCCCGGATTCACCATACTCCAGTTCAGATAGTTTTTTCACGGAACTACACCTTCTCTACCTGAATTTTCTGCGCCGTTCTCCGGCCGAGAACGAGCAATCCCACCATCAATCCTGACAACAACCGGACCGAACCGGCCCGAGAGTGTGATGAGACACCCACCGGCAAGCCCGCGCAACGCGAGGTGCTGGCAGAGACAACGTCCGCCTTTGATTGAGACGACGCGGACGCTTTCATCTGGCAACAAATCAGTCAGACGCATTCTTTCGTAAGGCGGGTATGCGATTCGGCCGTAATCAACCAGAGCCGAACAATCTTCGGAAAACAGAAAATTCCCGGAGAAAGTTTTGGGAAAGGAAAATAAACCCAAAGAAGATCGCTCCCCTGAGAGCCGGGTGGGAGGCCTGGAACACCGGTGGGGCGGCCCATGCGCCGAGGGTTCATCGCAGAGGGGGAACAACCAGGAAAAATATGCTGGAGCGCACCGAGAAGAAGATGCAAGAGGTATCGTACCTTACGAAGGATGGCGCAGTAGCCCCCTCATAGTTCTCTGCCGGCGATGCCTGTCATCAGCCTCTATTCGCGCGCCCGGGTCGTCTCACGGTCTTTCTATACTCGTCGCACCCGGGTTCGCGCGGGCGCTTCACCTGACAGGCCAGAGTCATCCGCCCGGTAGATACAGGGATATACTGCAGGGGAGATAGAAATATGCTCTGTTCCGGAAGGGAGGCAACAGCTGAATGACCCTCGAAATAATACTTACTGCCATCCTGGTTCTCAACGTCATATTTGCCGTTACCATCGTCTTCTTCGAGCGGAAGAACCCGACGGCAGCGATGGCCTGGCTGATGGTCCTCTTCTTCCTGCCGCCGATCGGGTTCTTTCTCTACCTGCTCTTCGGGCAGAACTATACCCGGCAGAGGATGTTCGTCATCAAGGAGGAGGAAGACCGCCGGTTCCTGCAGGAGGTCTTTCTGGAGCAGTACCGTGAGCTCACTGATCCTCACTACCAGTTTTCCACCCCTGTGGCAGAGGAGTTCCGCGAGACGATCTTTCTTCTCCTCCGGAACAACCGGGCGCTCCTGACCGAGAAGAACCTGGTCGATGTCTTCACCCGAGGTGACAAGAAGTTTGACGCGCTCTTTGCCGCGATCAGAGGGGCGCGCCATCACATCCACCTAGAGTACTTCGTCATCAACAATGACGAACTGGGGCGGGCGGTCATCCACGCCCTCGCGGAGAAAGCGCGAGAGGGCGTCGAGGTCCGCCTCCTCTTCGACGCGATGGGGACCCGTGCCGGCGGCGGGTCGCGGAAAGCGTTCTCGGAACTGACTGACGCCGGCGGCAAGATCGGAGCCTTCTTTCCCTCGATCTACCGGGTCAACTACCGCAACCACCGAAAGATCGCGGTCATCGACGGGACGGTAGGGTTCATCGGCGGATTCAACATAGGGGACGACTACCTGGGAAAGGGTCCGCTCGGCCCCTGGCGCGACACGGCTCTCCAGATCACCGGACGGGCTGTCCAGATGCTCCAGCTCCGGTTCTTCCTCGACTGGCACTATGCGACTGGCGAATACCCGGGGCTGGATCCGCGTCTCCGCTATTTCCCTGACGCGGGCGAGCCCGGCACGACGCCGATCCAGATCGTCTCCGGCGGCCCTGATACCAGGTGGAACCCGATAAAGGAGGGCTACATCAAGCTGATCAACTCAGCCAGGGCGTCTGTCTACATCCAGACGCCCTACTTTATACCCGACGATAGCGTCACCGATGCCCTGCGGCTTGCGGCGCTCTCCGGTATTGATGTCAGGGTCATGATACCCTGCAAACCCGACCACCCGTTTGTCTACTGGGCAAGCCTCTCGTTCATCGGCGATATCCTCGACGCCGGGGTGCGGGCCTACACCTACGACGACGGGTTTCTCCACGCAAAGACGATCGTCGTCGACCGGAAAGCTGGTTCGGTCGGGAGCGCGAACTGGGATGTGCGGAGCTTCCGGCTGAATTTTGAAGCGAACGCCTTTTTCTACGACGCGGCGGTCGGAGCCGAACTTGCGCGGGCCTTTGAGGAGGATCTCACCGTCTCTACCGAGATCACACTGGAGAACTACCGGGCGCGGCCGCGCCGGGTCAGGATGAAAGAGTCGGTCTCTCGTCTCTTCTCCCCGCTCGGCTGATGGGGCCGCTCACCCGTTCAGCCTGGTCCTGACGAGCTCCCTGAGTTGAGGGAGGTTCTGTTCCCAGCGGGCCCGAAGGATAGGGACGGTGTAGGGGAGGTGGTGTGGGAGGACCGCGGTCCCCATCATCGCCTTCTCGACGATCGGCCGCTCCTGGCCGATGATGACCGTCTCTCTCTTACGGACGGCTTCCAGAAACTCTTCTGCAGTATCAGCCTCTGCGCAGGTGACAACTCCGCCGAGTTCATGGAGGAGATGGCCGTCGGTTCCGCCGGTTCGCCCGAGGTTGTGGGCGGTGGCGAGTTCGGCTGCCTTCAGGTTGTGGGATCTGGCCATCCCGCCGCAGATGACCTCGAGGGCGTCGAGGCGGGAGAAGACCTCTTCGTCGATACGGTGCCCGGCGACGCACCGCTGGACACCCCGGTTCAGGAGGGCGTAGCCGCAGGGGTGCGCCTCGGCCGTAACGCAGGGGTAGGCCTCGCTTGCGTCGAGGATGCTGTTAGTATCGAGGCATATCGCGGTGAAGGGACCGCTCCTCCGGTTTTTCTCGATATGGTGGCTGTAGAAGTCCGCGAGGTCAGAGACCGCATAAAAGTAGAGGAGGAGGTGTGGACCGTCGCTGGCGCTGACCTCGATCCCGGGGATGAGGGGGATCGGGCTCTTCTGCCGCGCCGCCTCGAGGACCCCACCGACCTGGTTGTGGTCGGTGATCGCAAGCCCGATCCCGCGCCGGGCCGCGAGTTTTAGCGCGTCCCGCACACGGGTGGCGGAGTCTGAGTAGCAGGTGTGAAAGTGCAGGTCTGCCGGGAGGAGCCCGAGCCGCCGGATCTCTTCGGAGACGGGTTTCCTGAATATGATGTCCTTGTAATACCGCATGGGATCGCGCCTGCCTGATCACCGGTAGGTTGCCCGAATAAAAAAGGGTTCTCACTCACCCTGTGCACCTGCCGGGGAGATAATTCCGGCCATCACTCTCTCCGGGACTCTCCGAGGTCCATCTCCCCGGCGAATTCCTCCTTTGAGAACCGGGAGAGGTACCGGTTCCCGGCAAGTGCGACGATGACCGCCCCGATGAGGACGAAGATCATATCAAGCATGGTATCGTCGAGGCCGTGCTGGAGGTTTGTCCCAAGAAAAGTGTCGAACAGCCACTCGTAGATCTCCCAGAACCCCCCCATCGCCATCGCGAAGATGATGATGAACCCGACGATCATCCACCGGGAGAGGTTGAGCCTGCCGAACCTCTCGAGGAGCAGGACTGCGACGAAGGCGAGCACCGAGACGGTCATACCGGCAATGAGGTGGGCGACCTTGTCGTAGTAGGGGTAGTAGATCTCGTAAAATCCCCTGACCCCACCGGCTACGTGGAGGTAGAGCGAGAGGGCGATGAGGAAGTTGATCTCCCAGGGGAGCGTTATGTTCGCACGCCGGGTGACGGCGACGGGGACTAGTGTTAAGCCGAGCGCAAGGACGCCGCCGAAGACCTGCGAGTACTCACTGAGCGAAAGGGCAATGAAGATGTTTGCGGCGATGAGGAACTGGAAGAGGTAGGCGAGGTAGAGGCCAAGAGGTCTCTTCATACTCATACATCTATGTTTGACGGTGCACTGTTAAACATCCCCCTGGCTGCACGGGAATCACCACCCCTTGACCTCGATCCAGAGGTCCGTGCCCGCAACCATCATCACGCTCCGCGCAGATGACTCTTACTTTTCTTCGTATTCTGCCTATGCGGAGGCGGCGGCAAGCACAAACTTGAGCGCGCCACGAGGGTTCGCCTCCCCTGCCCGGGAGAGCAACGCCCTGATGACTGGCCTCCATGGTCCTTCTTGACGAGCAGGAATACGCGAAGTTGCCCCGGCCGACGCTCACTCCAACCCCCTTGATGAGTCAGAGAGCCATTATGCGAGCGCGTCGGCGATATCGGTGATGATAAAACCCGAAGATCAGACCGGCTGCTGGTCAGGAGCGCTCGGAAAGCGCCTGAGAGGGCCCCTCATGTTGATTAAGCTGGTGGGCTACCTGATCTCGATCCTCCAATCCCGGCGGTGGACGACGGTCACCAGATCCTCAAGTTCGATGATCTGCTCCTTTGTCAGGCTGACCAACGACCCATCCTGACCCGGAACGCGGTATCCTCTCACTATCGCAGGCGATGGCGACCAGAACACTCATACCATACCCTCTGAATAATACCCAGCACAGGGTGTCAGGGGTATGACACCTGTGGTTGGACGGGGAGATATCTGCGGCCTACCCCCGCCGATCCCCTGCGTCCATCAGTTCCCCGATCCACCGCGTCTCCTCCCAGCTCTCGAGGAAGAGCTTCACCGCGATCGTCAGGGGGATGGCGAGGAAGACCCCGACCGCCCCGAGGATGAGACCCCAGAAGACAACGGAGAAGAGGACGACGAACGGCGAGAGGTTGAGCCCCCGGCTCGCAATCTGGGGGAAGACCAGATTCTCGGCAGCGGCGTCAATGAGGGCAATAGCGATGATGACAGTGACCGCGCCGAGCGGCCCGATAGCGACCAGGGCGAGGAGCGTGGGCGGGATCGCGGCTGCGACGAGACCGATGTAGGGGACGTAACTGAGCACGAAGGCAACAAACCCCCAGAGCGCCGCGAACTCAACCCCAAAGATGTAGAGGAAGAGCCCGGTCCCGACTCCGGTGACCAGGTTCACTTTGGTCCTGACGACCACATACTCGATGAGGAACTGGCCCGACTGCGAGAAGTGCCGGTAGAGGGAACTTTCTGCCCCCAGGTGCCGCTCGAGTCCAGCCACGATCCGGGGAGCCTCTATGAGAAGGAACCCGATCGCGATGAAGACGAGGAAGGCGTCAAAGGCTATGCTCCCGACATGCCGGGCGAGCCCGGCGGCCTGCTGGATTACCATTGCCGGGTCGATGTAGTCCCAGATCCGGATATCACCGAATTCGATGCCGTAACTGGTGAGGAGGGACTGAAGACCAAATACCTGTCTCGCGAGCGCTGCCCGGTAACGGGGCAGGGAGATGAGGAACTGGGTGAAGGTCGCACCGAGGAAGAGGACTGTCCCGACGAGGATCCCGAAGAGCCCCGCGACCACTGCCCCAGCAGCGATGACCGACGGCACCCCCCGGTGGGTCAGCCATCTCATGACGGGCGCGGTGATCATAGCAAAGAAGACAGCGACGAGAAACGGCCCGAGGATCGGCGTGGCCGCCCTGACTCCCGCGAGGATGATGACGACCGCCGCTCCGATGATCGCGATGCGGGCAGGGGAGGAAAGAGTATCACCGGTCATATCCACTGGGGGATGTTAGCGCTTCCTGAAGAAAGAGCTTTTCGGGAGAGAGCTACTCTGGGATGTCGACGACGGCGATGGTCACCCCGGCGGCAAGGAGTCGGTCGAAAGGCTCCTCCCCACCGCGGTTCACCGGGGCACGCCCCGGAAGGGTGCGGGAGCGGGGGGTGGTTACCCCTGGCCGCTGGCCGCCAGCCTCTCCTCCTTTCCCAACCGGAGCTGAGCGATGAGAAGTTCGTAGGCAGAGACAAGAAGCGCGGCGAAGAGCGGGCCGAGGATCACCCCGAGGAGCCCAAAGAGAGCGAGACCGCCAAAGAGGCCGATCATCATCAGGATCGGGTGGATCGCCATCCGTTTCCCCATCATCTTCGGCCGGAAGTAGAAGTCGGCGGATCCCGATATCAGGGGATAGCCGACAACAAGCATCGCGATTGCGCCGGGGATGTCGCCGCAGGCGAAGGCGTAGAGGGCAAGGAAGATGATCAGGAGCTGGGGCCCGAGGAACGGGACGAGCTGGAAGATGCCCATCAGGACCGAGAAGAAGAGGACATGGCCGTAGCCCCAGAATACGAAGAAGGGGATGGAAACGAGGAAGGTGATGAGAGCCACCTGGGCGTTGACGATATAGACGGCGTAGAGGGTGTCAACGGTCTTCCCGGAGAGGCTATTCACTGATGCCGCGAGGCGCGCGGGAAGGACCGACCGGAGTTCCCGTGCCACGTGGTCGCCGGAGAGGACAAAGAGGTAGAGCGCGAGGAAGAAGATGAATGCCTTTAGGAGGATCATGGGGAGATCTGCAGCGATGCCTTCGAGGTAGACCCGGAGGGCGGCGACGACGGCCTGGAGGGTTCCCGCGAGCATCTCGGGGGAGAGGGGACCGGCGCCGCGGAAGGTCTGCACCCAGTGGATGATGGTATTTGCCATGCCGAAGACGTAATCGAGGTTTGTGTAGACGATGGCCGCTGTCAGGACAAGTATTCCTGAGACTGCGGCGAAGGAGAGGGTCGTGATGATGACGGCGGCGGCGCTCTCAGAGGAGTAACGGTTGGCCAGGCGCTGCTTGAACGGGACGAGGACGACTGCGAGTGAGAACGCGAGGACTATAGCATCGAGGAGGGGCCAGAAGGCGATGATGATCCCGATGAGGATGAGGAGGGCGAGGATCAGCGTCGGGAGGTCGATGCCAGAGTCTCTATCGATCATTTGTCTATCATGTGATGGATGGGAGCATGAGCCCTTCGAAATGTGATGGTGGCTTTTGGAGGAGTGCGGGGATTTTGTGGGCTGAACTTCTGGTCTGGCTGGTTGTGACGTCGCCTATCTACGGCGACGCAGACGCTGAACTGCCAGATCCTTGTCTGCATATCCTCCGGGAGGAATGAGGGGGTTAATCTTTATCATGGACACGAAGGCGAGGTTCGCAACCAAACGTTTAATATTTTTGCGCATATGGCACTAATTGAGGTGATACACCGTTGCCAGGTTTTGACGGAACCGGACCATCCAGCAACGGCCCCCTGACGGGCGGACGCCGGGGCCGGTGCGTTCTGTCCGGGAGCGGTATCCCGCGGGGATGTGGCCGCGGTTTCTGCGGCGGCCGGTCACGGCGCCAGGGGTAACCCAGTTGGATCGAAGGCACTATCTTCATGGAGAGCGGATCTCTCAAGCAGGAGATGGTGCCGTCATGAACGAGAGAGGACCGGGGAGGCCCCGGGGCCGCCACGGGCGGGGACGGGGGCGACCCCGGGTTCGCCGGAGGATCGGGGAAGGGGCGACCTTCCGCTGTTTCGGCCCCCTCTGCGGGAGGCCCGAGGAGGTCGTCCTCCTTCGCCCTGAAGAGGTCGAGGCCCTGCGGCTCGTCGACCTCCAGGGACTTGTACAGGAAGAGGCCGCCCACGCCCTCGGTGTCTCCAGAAAGACCCTCTGGCGCGACCTCCATGAGGCCCGGGCGAAGGTCGCTGACGCCCTGGTGCACGGGAAGATGATCCAGATCGTCGGGTGCAACCAGGAGCGGGAAGAGGGGTGCCCTGAAGATGAGGGCGGCTCCTCCCTGTAATTGAGTCGTGCCGACGTGCTGCCCTGCGCTATGCGCGGGTAGTGGACCATCTCACCTTAATTTGAGGGGGGCAGATCATATCAACTTCAATCGCACGTGGAGACGCGAAGGGGGCGAAGTTTGGTCGCCGGGCGTTACGGGCCCCCTCGCGTCTTCCGGGAGGCAACGTTTGCATGACAGTATCGGGTACGATGCTCCCGAAGTCCCGGCACAACCGCCCATTTTAACTGGAGGGCGTTGAAGCAACCTCCCACCACATGACCACCACGTCGTTTGTCTCGACAAACAGGCCGTTATCATCGGCGTGCGGGAGGACCAGATCGCGGATGCGCTCAGCCATGTCATTGTCGACCTCAACGAACCGGCCGATGAAAGATGCTGTCGAGCGGACTTTCTCCTCCAGGGTCATCGTGTTGGTGAACGAGAAATGCGTGACATTCAGCAGCCTGCCCCATTCCCTGAGAATGACGTAGGCGAAATAGTCGCCGTCTGGCTCAAATTCACCGCCGTACTCCCTGCCGGTGATCCGGGAATAAACTTCCTTGACAAGATCGCCTCTCCCGGCAGGCTGCACGATGGCACAGTATCTCCTGGAGGCGTTCTCCATCTTCTCCAGGTGTTCTTCAAGGTCCGGGATCATCCAGAGAAAGTGCGAGCAGAAGACAAGATCATAGCAGTCCCGCAACGCCTCGTCATCGGTACGGAGCCAGTTTTGATGGATCACCTCGACGTTGTCACAGGATTCTTCACGCAGGTTCTCCTCGAGGTGGGCGATATTCCGGAGCGAGAGGTCGACAGCAGTGATCTTTTTGACCTGCTTTGAGAGCGGGACGGTCACCGTCCCCGGCCCCGGACCGATCTCAAGCACCTCAGAGGACGGGTCGAGGAAGTTCGAGAAGATTTCTGCGGTTTTTCTGCCGTACTCGTATTCGCCTTCTTTAATCCTTTTTGAGAAATCAGAGGCAGATTTAGTCTTTATGTCGGGGTCAAACCGAAGCTTTGGTCCGCAGATCCGCTCGCTCAGGATTGCCTCCCTCGCCTCTTGCCAGTTGATCCTGTATTTCAGGTTGCGTCTCTTTGTGGTCATGGAAGAATACTCTCCCCGAATGATCGAATAAATAGTGAACTACCCCCCGCTTGCGCAGGGGGCTTCCTGCGAGTGTCCGGGGATCTCCGGGATCCCCCGGATCTGTTTGTCGCAGATTACTGGCAAACCGCCGGTAGCCCGTCCACAGGGCATTCTGTGATAGGTATCGCAGCATGATGTTGACCGCCGCGTTTCGGTCGCGGTCGAGTACGGTCCCGCACTCACATTGCATGACACGATCCCTGACGGTCATCTCTGCGTGGACGGTCCCACAGCAGCAGCACGTCTTGCTCGTGTACTCTTCGCCGATCTCTATTACCTGTTTACCGCAAGGTCGCCTTGTAGGTCAGAAATCCGGCAAACCGCGCAAGGTATCCGGCTCCTTGCGTTGACCTGTTCATCTGTCTTGTCGCCGACTGAGACTTCGGCATCTTCTTCACGGAAAGATTCCCGATAATAATCGTTCCAGCCCGGGTGTTCTCAACGAGTTTCCTGCTCACCTTGTGTTGGAAATCTTTGAACTGGTTGCTCTGTTTCCGCTCCATCTTCTGCTTGACGGCGTTGTAACGTCTCCACCGTCTGCTTGATTTCCGGTCTTTGCTCTTCTTCTTGCAGTGATCCCGCCGCGACTGCACTCAATATTGGTGACTTCAACCCCAAAGGTTTGAGATATGCTGTGAATCCAGGTCTTCAGGAACTCCACATACCGGTAATCGACAAAGACCGCTCGCCGGTACTTGACGCACTGCACCAAATGGTAGTGCAAGGCATAGACCGAATGAGCACCTTTGTCGAGTCGGTATTGAACGTTGAACAGGGATGACTATTAAGGTTGCCGGGGGTTCGATGACGGCTCTCATCCCCCGGCTTGCGCAAGGGGACTTCTCGCCTGTAGAGTTAACCTCCTGACATGGTTTTTAGCGTCTGTGAAACATTTGACGCCACCTGTCCCGGCTGAAATACACAAGGTAGCTTGGCAGAAGGCATAGAGGCGGCATCGCCGTCACTCTGAAACCTCAAGTAGAAATGGGCCCGGAGGGATTTGAACCCACGACCGCCCGGTTATGAGCCGGGCGCTCTGACCGGACTAAGCTACGGGCCCAAGAATAAACGCTTCAATGTCGGATGCAAGAACGCCGCGCATTTTTGTGGTTTCCCGGAGATCCCCGGTGTATATAAATATCACCCTTTTACGATAAATACGTTGTGCGGACCAATCAGCGGCCTTCTGCGCCGGACTACACCACCCTCGCGCCCGGATCTGCCTTCTGGATGACTTCGAGGACCTCCTGCCGCTTCTCGTCCATCAGGCTCACTGTATCTGCCTCCAGGTTCAGCCGCACCACCGGCTCGGTGTGGGAGCAGCGGATGTTGAACCACCACGCTGGATAGCCCACCGTCAGCCCATCCAGGTGGTCGAGGTCGGCGTCCCGGTAGCGTGCCGCAAGCGTCGCAAGCACCGCACCGGGGTCGCTCACCCGGAGGTTGATCTCCCCGGTTGAGGGGTAGCGGTCCAGCGGCCGCACAAGTTCGGAGAGGGGCAGGCCCCTGGCCGCGATGAGGTTTGCGACCTGGACCAGCGTGAGGAGCCCGTTATCCGTAAACCCATATCCCGATAGTAGTAGTGTCCGGAGAGTCCCCCGGCGAACACCGCGTTCTCCTCTCTCATCAGGGCCTTGATGAAGGCATGACCCGCCCGGGACCGGACGCCCCTCCCCCCCCCGGCCCGGGCGATCGCCTCCGCCACGGCCCGGCTCGACCAGAGGTCGTAGAGGACGGTCGCCCCCGGCTCCTGCTCGAGCAAGTAGTCAGCGATGAGCCCGGTCACCAGATCCTCCCTGACCCGCTCGCCCCGCTCATCAACAAACCCGCACCGATCCGCATCGCCGTCGAACGCGACCCCGAGGTCCGCGCCTTCCGCGACCACCCGGTCCTGGAGGTCCCGGGTGGTCGCGGGATCGAGCGGGTTTGCATGGTGGTGGGGGAACCTCCCGTCGGGCTCGCGGTAGAGCGGCGAGAGGCTCCATGCAGGGATCCGCCCAAAGAGGAGCGGGATCTCCGGCCCGGCCATCCCATTTCCCGCGTCCACAACGATCCTGAGCGGTTTTGGCGCCCGGACAAACCCGGCCACCTCTCCAATATAGTCATCGAGCATATCGACCTGATAGTGGATTCCGACGGCTGGCCACCTCGCCACCGGCTCCTCCCCGGTCATCGTCTCGAGGAGCGGCAGCCCCCGGTCGCCGGAGAGGGGGACCGCGTCCCTGCCCGCAAGTTTGAACCCGTTCATCTCCCCGGGGAGGTGGGAAGCCGTCACCATCGCCCCGCCGTCAAACCTTCCCGCGATTGCGGCGTAGTTGAGGAGCGGCGTGCTCACCAGTCCGGCGTCCGCGACATTCGCCCCGGCTTCAACCGCGCCTTCGACAAACGCACCGGAAAGCGACGCCGACGAGAGCCGCATATCCCGCCCGACGACGATCCGCTCAGCCCCGAGGAGGCGGACGAACGCGTTCCCGATCTTCTCCGCCGTCGCCTCGTCCAGTTCGTCCGGGTAGCGCCCCCTGATATCATAGGCCCGGAAGATGCCTGCCATTCTCATCACCCCCAGGCGGAGAAGTCTGCCGCAGGCGCTCGATCATCCCCCAGATCATCAGATACCGCATCGCGACAAGCCGGGCGGAGTTCCGGGGCATCCCGGCAACCGCGAGTTTGATATCCCGGCCGAGCCCCACGATCCCGGGGACGTTCCCGGTTCCGGCCCGCCTTCCTCGCTCCTGCGCCCCGCCGGACGTAGAGCGACCCCGCTCCCCTCGGACCGCCGAACTTGTGGACAGAGCGCGAGGAGGGGTTCCCGAACCGATCCGAGAAGTAGGGGAGCGTCGCCTCGACGACCTCCGGCCGCACTGGCGTCGTCGCCGCATGATCCATGTAGACCGATCTTCTCTGCTCCATACCGATCACTTCGCCATCATCGGTTGGAACCCACGCATCGTCTCCGCCATCTCCCGGAGTCGCTGATCCACGAGGTAGTTCACCGTCCCCTCCTCGTAGGTCCCATCCTCTCGGCGAGTTCCCGCCGGGACGTCCGTGAGGATCTCGATCCCCTCATCGATCGTCCGCACCGGGTAGATCCGGAACTTCCCGGCCTTTGCAGCCTCGACGATCTCCTCCTTGAGCATCAGGTTCTGGACGTTGCTTGCCGGTATCAGCACTCCCTGACTACCGTTGAGCCCCTTCGCCTTGCAAACCTCGTAGAACCCCTCCAGCTTCTCATTGACCCCCCCGATCGCCTGGACTTCGCCCTTCTGGTTCACCGAGCCGGTGACGGCGAGATACTGCTTTAAGGGAAGGCCCGAGAGCGCCGAGAGGAGGGCGTAGAGTTCGGCACTCGACGCGGAGTCGCCCTCGATCGCCTCGTAACTCTGCTCGAAGACGAGCCTTGCTGAGAGGGAGAGCGGCTTATCGCGCGCGTAGTTGTTGTTGAGGTAGCCGTTGATAATCAAGACACCTTTCGTGTGGATCGGCCCGCCGAGCGCTGCCTCCCGCTCGATGTCCATGATCCCCTCGCGACCGACCCCGATGCTTGCGGTCACCTTTGACGGCCGGCCGAATGCAAAGTCGCCAAACTCGATGACCGAAAGACCGTTTACCTGACCGACCTTCGCCCCCTCGGTCTCGATGAGGAAGATCCCCCGCTTGATATACTCCTCGATCTTTTGCTGGATCAGGTTCGAGCGATAGACCTTCTCCTCGATCGCCCTTGTGATGTGCTGCCTCTCGATCTGCTCCGAACCGTCCTCTGTGGCGTAGAAGTTTGCCTCCCTGATGAGATCTGCGATTGCAGAGAACCTGGTCGAGAGTTTCTGCTGGTCCGCGGCAAGCCTGGAGCCGTACTCGATCACCCGGGCGATCGCGTCCCGATCGAGGTGCTGGAGGTTCTCCTCCCGAACGAGGTTGCACATGAAGTCAGCATACTTTCCGGCGTTCTCATCGTTCCTCTCCATCACGGTATCGAAATCGGCCTTGACCTTGAAGAGCTCCTTAAAGTCAGGGTCCAACCAGTAGAGGAGCTGGTAGAGCATCGGCGTCCCGATGAGGGTCACCTTGATATCGAGAGGGATGGCCTCGGGCTTGATGGTCTTTGCCGTGATGAACCCCATCCGTTCTCCTGGCTCTTCGATGACTGCTTCCCCGGTCTTTAAGGCCGTCTTGAGCCCATCCCAGGAGAAGGGGTTGCGCAGGAGGTCTTCAACATCGAGAACGAGGTAGCCACCGTTAGCCGTATGAATCGAGCCCGGCCTGATCATCGTGAAGTCGGTCGTGAAGATGCCGAACTGGACCTCCTTTTCGACTTTCCCGAGGAGGTTCTGGAAGGTGGGGTTCTGCTCGACGACCACCGGGGCCCCCTTGACATCGGCGTTGTCCACAATGACGTTCACGTCGTACTTCCGGAACGGGAGTTCCCGGATGATGACCTGGAATTGAGGGGGAACACCCGGTTGCTCGGCGCCCCCGAGGAAGGTCTGGAGGTTCTCGAGGATGTCGTTCTGGACGGCGTTGATGTACTCCGGGACCTTCGGGACGTCGGCGTAGTTCTCCTTGAGTTCGGCAACAAGGTCTCCTATCGCGTAGAGGGCGATATCGTGGTTCAGGTTCCTGATTGCCTCGACACCTTGCCGCTCGATCTCCTGCACCTGCCGGAGCGTGCTCCGGAGTTCGGTGTTGAGAGCGTCCCGCCGCCGATGGACCTCAGCCCGCACCTCTTCAGGGAGGGTGATGACCTCTTCTTCAGAGATCGGCCTCCCGTTGATGACCGGGATGGTCAGGAGGCCAATGGGACTCATCTGGATGATGAAGCCTTGTTCCTGGGCGCGCTGGTTGATCCGGGCGATGAGATCGGCCCTCCGCTCCTGGAGGGATTTGAGGGTCTCATCGCGTCGTCTGGCGTATTCCTCGCTCTCAAACGCACGGGGGAGCGCCCGGCGGGCCTCCTCGACGAACCGCTTCATATCATCCCTGAACTGCACACCCCTCCCCGCCGGGAGGGCGATGGCATCCGGTTCGTACTGGTTCTCGAAGTTGTGGACGTAGACCCAGTCGCTTGCCCGGGGTTTGGCCTTCGCGAGCTCGTCAAGGAAGCTCCGGACGGCAGTCATCCGCCCGGTGCCCTGGTCGCCCGCAGTGTAGACGTTAAACCCCGGCTCACGGATCTCAAGGCCGAATCGCAACGCACGAAGTGCCCGCTCCTGACCTATGATCTCCTCCATTGGCCGCATCTCTTCGGTGCTGGCACACTGCACCTTTTCCGGCTCGTAGACGTTCCGGTACTTTGTGACATCAAGGGGCTGAACCATCAGTCTCACCACAGTTCCTGGCCGCAGGTATACTGCAGAATGTCTGCAGCCTTAAAAATGTACCCCGATGCCAACCCGGGTGTCACGATGGATGGTTTTAACGTTATTTGCGCTTATGTGTAGTACGTTTGTATGCGGTCTTCCCTGAATAAGGCCGCAGGAACAGGTGTTTCCTATGAGAATTGCGATTGCACAGGATGAAAACCAGGTATCCGAACATTTTGGGCACTGTGAAGGATATGCGATCTTTGATGTGGAAGACTCGATCATCTACCGGAGAGACGACCTCCCGAGCCCCGGCCACAAACCCGGGCAGCTCCCGATCTTCCTCGCTGAGCACGGGGTCAACCTGGTCATCGCCGGTGGGATGGGGCCCCGGGCCGTCGACCTCTTCCGTGCGAACGGGATCGAGGTGCTTCTCGGTATCACTGGAAACGTTGATTATATCGCACAGGACTATATTGCCGGCCGCCTCTCTCCAGGAGAGAGTTCCTGCCACCACGAAGACGGCGGGGAGTGCGGCGGCCACTGAGAGACGCATTCACCCATAGTATTATGCGCATAAGAGTAATAATCCCCTTGAGGTATCCAGTATGATTATCTGCATCACGGCACGTGCCTCTGGCATGGATGCCCCGGTCGAACAGCGGTTTGCCCGGGCACCTTACTTCGTCTTCGTCGATACGGAGAGCGGAAAGTCTGAATCGATTGAGAATCCTCTCATTAGCGCAGCCGGCGGGGCCGGACCCCGGGCGGTCCAGCTGCTCTCCCAGGCCGGAGCGACAGTCCTCATCACCGGCCAGGTCGGCGGGAACGCCGCCAGGGCGCTTGCGGCTGGCGGGATCAAGGCTTACGCCTACCGCGGAAGCGGCAGCGTGGCCGATGCCCTCGCCGAGTATACCGCCAGGAACCTGCAGCCGATCCCCCTCTCCTGAAGCGGGAGCCCGCATGAGAATCGCGATTGCAAGCGGCAAGGGCGGCACCGGGAAGAGTACGGTGGCGGCAAACCTCGCATGGGCGCTCTCCCGCTCCCGCGACGTCACGCTTGTCGACTGCGATGTCGAGGAGCCGAACCTCCACCTCTTCTTTCCGGCCCCGGCAACAGATGTGCCGGTGACGACCCCGAACCCGGAGATCGACGCCGCCCGATGTACCCTCTGCGGAGAGTGCGGGAAGTTCTGCCGCTTCGGGGCGCTTGCCGTGGTGAAGGATTGTGTTCTCACCTTCCCGCACCTCTGCCACTCCTGCGGGGGGTGCACGCTCGTCTGCCCGCATGGTGCGATCCGGGAGGTCCCACGCACCATCGGCCGGGTTTCCTGCTCCCGGCCGCTCTCCCGGCTGGTTCTGATCAGCGGCGTCCTGAACGAGGGGGAGGTGCAGGCCCCGGCGGTCATCAGGGCGGCGAAGGTACTCGCGGAGGGGCACCCGCTCACTCTCTACGATGCGTCGCCGGGGACGTCCTGCCCCGTAATCGAGACCATCGCTGGAAGCGATGCCTGTATCCTGGTCACTGAGTCGACGCCGTTTGGGCTGCACGACCTCAGCCTTGCGGCCGAGGTGGCGGAGAAGCTCGGGACCCCCGCTGGTGTCGTGATCAACCGGAGCAACGGGCAGGACGAGGCGACTGTTGCGTTCTGCCGGGAGCACGGGCTTCCTGTCCTGATGACCATCCCGTTCTCCCGGGAGATCGCCGCCGTCCAGAACCGGGGCGGGCTCATCAGCCGCGACCTCCCGGGGTGGGAGGAGCGGTTCGCCGGCCTCTTCAGGGCGATCCCGGGGGTGAGTCCGTGATCCGGCTCGCTGTCGTGAGCGGCAAGGGCGGCACCGGGAAGACGATGGTGGCAGCGGCGCTCGCCGATATCGGAGAAGTGCCGCAGGTCCTTGCCGACTGCGACGTGGACGCTGCAAACCTGGCTCTCCTCTTTCCGCTCCGGCGGATCAGCACCGAGGAGTTCCAGGGGATAGAGATATCCCGGATCAACCTGGATCTCTGCCGCGATTGCGGGATCTGTGCCGACCGCTGCAGGTTCGGGGCGATCGTGCGCCGGGACGATGCGTGGACGGTGGATCCCCTCCACTGCGAGGGCTGCGGCGTCTGCTCCTACACCTGTCCCGTGGGAGCGATCCAGATGGAGCCACACACATGCGGGGAGATCTACACATCGATGACTGATCGCGGGAACCTTGCCCACGCCCGGCTCTTCCCGGGCTCCGGGAACTCAGGGCTGCTCGTCACTGAGGTGAAGAAGCGGGCCGTGGCCCTCTCAGAGGGTGCTGACCTGATGCTCGCCGACGGTCCGCCGGGGATTGGCTGCCCGCTGATCGCGACGGTCAGCGGGATGGACGCGGTCCTCGTCGTGACTGAGCCGGGGATCTCGGCGCTCCATGACCTCTCAAGGCTGGTGACGGTCTGCCGGCGGTTCGGCGTCCGGATATTTGTCGTGATCAACCGGTTCGACCTCGCTGATGATATCTGTAAAGAGATCGAGGATTACTGCGCGAAGGAGAACCTCGCCGTGGCAGGAAAGATCCCGTTCGATCCGGCGGTGATCGAGGCGGTGCGAGAGGGGCGGCCTGTGACCCGGCGCGATTCCCCGGCAGCGGAGGCCCTCCGGGAGATCCAGGAGAGCCTCTTCTCCGAACTCGGGCTTATCTGAGTTCCCCCGCCCTTCTGCGTGCGGACCCCATCTCCATCCCGGCAGCTGCTGCTTCACGCAGAAGTTCGCGAAGTCCGTGCGACCGGCGAGCCAGCTCACACCCCCCTGACGCGCCGCCTCGATACGGCAGCACCGTTATCGTGAACTGGCAGGACGGCCGTGGCCTTCCGCGTTCCGCCTGATCTTTTGCAAAAAAGAGTTTCTTCCGGTTTAGAACCGAGGTTCTCTGTGTATGGAGAGGACAGTCCCCGCCGGAAGAAGTCTTCCTTTGAGCACCCTCTGGCACATTCCCTGATGCGGCCGATGGCCTCCAGAATATCTTCAAAGAGGAGAGTTTCGTCGCGTTTAGACATGCGCCGCGTCCTCCTCGATGGCACGGAAAAACCCCGGCCGCCGGGCAACCCTCCTTCAGGGCGAGGTTCACGGAGACGCCAGGTGTCCTCTCCAGGTCCTCTTTGAGGTCCACGACGTCCCACCCCGGGTACCTGTCGAGGTCGACAGGGCCCAGATTACTCTCCGGACCCTGCTCGTCTCAAGCATAAGGAACCGAAGATGCCGATCTCGCGGACGTGATACCTCTGCTCAAGGCAGAGCTTTGTCTTCCTCAATGCGTCAATAATTGACCGCACGGTCCAATGCAGGGAGTATCTCCCGGGCCTTCGCGGCACTTCCAAACGCCTCCTTTGAATGGTATGCGGGTGGACGAATTGGTTATTGGTTTCCCCACGCTGTGCCTGTGAGGGATCCCAAGATTTATGGATCTGCAGGTGAGTCTCTGGATTGGTGAATGATGATGATGGATATCTCCCATCTGAAGTACAGGGTCGAGGTTCTCGGTGACAATGGCGACATCAAGCGCTACGGCCCATTCAACGAGCAGAAAGCACGCGAATTCTTTGAGGTCGAGGAGAGCCTCGGCGGGACTGCCCGGATTGTGCGACTGAAAGAAGAGGGCATACAGCAGAAGTGGGAGGTTCTCACCGAGTGTGGGGACTGGGATCACTACGAGAGAAGGACTCGTGCGAAGAAAGAGGCGGAGGTGCACCCGTAGGGAGGGGGGTCTTTGTGGCCCTCGATATCCGACGCAGTTCCCCTCTCTCAGGTGTCCCCCTCCCACCCGGAAGATACTGTTTTCCAAGTTCCGGCCCGGCAGAAGGAGAGGGGGAGGTATCCCGCCCTCCCTGATCGCGGTCAGGAACACTCGCCTGCGTTGTTCCACGTGTCGAGCTGCTCAGCAAGGGCAATCATCGTAGCCCGGTTCTCGCTCGATATCGCACCGTTCACCTGGCCGGCGATGTCGAAGCCCTGGTAGCGCTCCCCGAACTCTGCCTCGTTCAGGACGGCGGCCACCGCTTGCTTCAGCAGGATCCGCTCCGCCCCTTCAAGGCCTTTCCCGCCCCCGAAGTTGAGGGCGTCCATGAGCGTGGCGTCCTTGGTGGCGTCGGTGGCCTCGCTAAAGACAGACCCAACCGTCTGCCCGGGGCTGTAGCCTCCAGACCAGTCATCAGGGTGGTTCTTCCAGTAGCCGGGCGTCAGGCCGCAGTACTCTGACTCTTCTTCATCAGGAGTGAAGTAGCCACAGATGACGAAGTGGCTGATCTTGGGCCAGTTTCCGCTAGGGTTCTGCGGGGGATAGAGGCGGGTATCTCCCCTGGATCCCGTTGTACCTATAGACGAACGAGCTCGGGCCGCCCTTCACGGCGATATCGCCGGTGAACGTGCCACCCTGAATCGCCCAATTAAGCACGCACATGTCGCCGACTTCCTGTATGGTGACCGTACCGACGATCACCCCTCTCTCATCCACGATACTAAAATCCCCACGAGGATCATCCTCAATCTTGATACTGACCCTGTAGCTCCCATCCGGGACCTGGACATCACCACATCGGTAATTCTCCTGCGGAGAGAGCCATTTGTATGGCATTAGACCCAATCCTGTACGCGGACCATCATCCGCCTTGGACCACAACAGCTCCCACCTCGGCCGCTGCAGGCGCTGCGAGCAGCAGGAGGGATGCGAGGATCATTGTTGCAATACCTGTTGCTTTCATAGTGACCATCTCATCTTCACACCCATCCCGGGACGGAGAACTGAGTGCCCGGCAACCCCCTCCAGCGCAAGGTCCGGCAGCAGAGATTGGCGGTGGCGGGCGGCGTTTATGGAACGGTTGGCGGTTGGCCGTTCGTCTCAGTGTTCCGTGTTTCATCACCCGCGGGAGGGGTGCGGTGGCGACCCATGAACGTACTTCTATATAAACTTTCTTTCCAGGTTTGCCGGGAATCCGGATGACGATGGTGTGTGATTTCAGCGAATCTCCGCCCCATATCTCTCCTTTAGAGGTAATCTGCTGGCATACCGCGATCGAATAACTTTTCACCGGCCGGAAAGAACGGCACCCCGGCTCCGGGAGCACCGTTTGTCGCTCCACATCCCATATTTTCATGAAATTGACCTTCGTGGAACCTCCATCTACTCTTTTGCTGAGGTTGTCCTGGAATACTTTTGACCTTGCGGATCGCCCAGAAGCGGAGCATTATGACCCCCAAACCACTCCGGCTGCCAAAAAAGTTGCCGGCAGGGATGGTCAAAAATACGAACCGACCCCGCTCACCGCTCCGGTATCATCCCGGCGGCTGCAAAGACCTCATCCACGCCCATCCGTTCCATCAGGTCCCCGAGCCTCTCGCCCGGTTGCGCGTTCTCCCTGATGTAGTCAAGCAGCCTCCCGACGATCCCGGGGATCTCCTCTGCCGCGACCAGCCCTTCAGCCTCGACGCCGACCTGGAGGACCCGTCCCGACCTCCCGCCGATGTAGAGGCGCAACCCCTCCGAAGCGATCCCGATCGCATCCTCCGGGCAGATTGCAACGCAGTCGCCGCAACCGATACAGTCCTCCTCTGAATAGAGGACTCCGCCGTCAGCGACCCTGACCGCCCCTTCCCGGCAGACCTTCTCGCATGCACCGCACCCCTCACAGTCTGCGGCATGGAACACCGGGAATCTCCGGCCCATAATCCCAATATCGTTGAGCTGGACCCTTGCGCAGTTGTTCGGGCATCCGGCGATCGAGATCTTCAGTTTCCTCGGAAGTTCGCACCCGCCGTACCGCTCCTCGATGACCCGGGCAAGCCCTTGCGTGTCGCAGCACCCGTGCCTGCAGACCGTGCCCTTGCAGGCGACGACCGACCGGAGCGTGGCCCCGGTGCTCCCGGGCTCGATCCCCGCCTCCCTGAGCCGCTCTGCGACCTCTCCGGCGTCCCTGCGGTTGACGAAGGGGATCTCCACGTTGAGCCGGGCCGTCATGGCGACCTCCCCGTTCCCGAACTCCTCTGCAATCAGGGCCACCGCCGCCATCTGCGATGCGGTCATCACGCCGGCAGGGATCCTCCCCCGCACGGCGACCTTTCCCTTCTCCCGGAGGGGGATGACCCCCAGGTTCCTGTTCTTCTTCCCATCGGTCATGTTGTGGTTCCCTGTCTTAGGGTATGGTGGGAGTCGATGTTAAATCATATCCGCTGCCTTTACCGGCGGTTCAGGACATGGTTTCTGAATTCGATCAGGGTGTAGACTTCAGGTTTTTCAAAAGCCCATGTCGAGGACCTTTCCTGGGAGGCTGTATGTCCTGATGACTGGATCCGATAGAGGTAAAAGACGCAGGCATCCAGAAAGACCGGACTGGTCCATGGAACCTGCTGCTTGTTTACTGCCTGAGCCGTTGCATGAGACAGCGGTGTTCATCCTCGCTTATGGCGTATGCAATCTGCCCGCGGCAATCAACTGCACCACCATACAGGAGCATAACCCCGCTCGTATTTTGACCAACGTTCTCTCTCGGATCGACTTTCTCTCTCATCACCGGCCCGGCCCGGGCGACCTGCACCTCACCGCACCCGGGACCCCGGGGACCCACTTCTTCCGGTGCGACGTCCACCCGTTCATGAACGGGGTGTTTATCGTGGAGTAGAGGGACAGGATTCCTCTATTCTCGTGATCTAACCCGGTGCTGCCTTTCCCGAAAGGAGGCTCCTGATATGCGCGTCATACGCTTTCTGCACACCGTATGATAACCCGAAGAGTACCAGAACGACCATGTACATCGCCGCATCGTGAAGGTACCAGACCAGAGACAGTCTCCCCATAAAGGCGGCCGATACCGCGAACGCAGGCATGTGGAAGAGATACACGCAATAGGAGGCGTACGATGCCGCTGTAATCCCGGCCCCCCGTCCCTGGAGTCCTGATTCAAACCTGGAAAACCTGATACCCGACCGGGCGGCGATGATACCTGCTATGAAGAAGAAGTAGTACCGGAGGAAGCGGGCATCGACGATGTTGAGGGTGAGGTGCAGGATCACCAGAGGTGCGAAGATACATCCGGAGACGAGGAGAATGTCCTTTGTTGTTCTTGAGAACATGATGAGTGCCGGGTAGAGAAGGTAGAGTGGAACGATGAACCCGACAAACCAGAGCGTGAAGACCGGGTCTGTGAACGCCGGTGCCAGCAGCACCTGCAGACAGAGGACGTTGATCGCCCACTCGGCGGAGGAGAGTTCCAGCGGCGGAAAGAGCCGGAGCACCTGGAAGCAGACGAAGAACGCTGCCAGTGCGATGAGGTAGAGCGGGTAGACCCGGAGTACCCGTTTTTTGTAGAACCTGATAACATCCTCCCGGGTCCCCATCACACTGTTGTTTGCGTGGATCGTATACCCGGATACGAACGTGAACCCGGCCAGCGCCAGGAACGAGAGGAGTGCGATGAGGCCGTGACAGCCGGCGATAGGATGGTGCAGGAGGTAGTTATAGAGATGGATGAAGACGATCAGGATGATTGCGACTGCCTTAACGCTGTCAAGGATGAGTATCCGGCTCATGACCACTCCCGAGGAAGGGGTCGCGGGATCGGAGGATTAGGTTTTCGGTTCGGGTCAGAGAACAGTGGCCGCGATGATCGCCGCGGCGTAGACGATCAGGGTCGCGTGGATGAGCGGGAGCGCCCGCATCGCGGCCGTCGGGCTCTTCCCCCGGAGGATGAGGCAGGTTGCGGCCCCGAGGAGGATGAGGCCCACCCCGAACCCGGCGATGGCAACCGGGCCGAGGGTGAGGCCGAAGACGAGCGCCATCGCGGCATGGACGGCCGCAAAGCCGGTGACCCAGGCTGCCGCCCCGCCTACGCCATAGAGGACCGGTATCGTTGCCATTCCCCGGGCACGGTCGTTTGCGATGTCGGCGATGTCGTTTGCCGCAAGGTGTGCGAGCGCCCAGGGATAGAAGAAGAGGAAACAGAGGAGGGCGGTCGCGTCGGGACTGCCGCGGACGAGGTAGCCGGCGACCGGAAAGAGAGCGAGGTCGGTCCTCCCGACCACCTGGGCGATCGGGAAGGTCTGGTGCCGCTTCTTCGTCTGATAACAGTACTCGACCACGTAGGAGAGTAGCCCATGATCACAAGGACGGAGAGGTTGTGCGGCGCAGGAAGAGTTGCGGCGAGCCCGGCCGCGGACCCGGCAAGGACGAGGAAGACAGCGGGACGAGGAAGACAGCGAATGCCGCCCGGGGCGAGATTCTCCCCGCCGGTATCGGTCGCGCCCCAAACGGCCGCCAGTAGCGGGTGAGCAAGCCGTTGACATCGCGCCGGTCGTACTCCCGGTCGACGTAGTCATTGAGAACGAGCCCGGCCTCGAAGCCGAGGAGGCCGATGAGCGCCGCCCGGCCGACGAGACCCCACGAGAATCCGCCGTAGTTCTGTAACGCAAGCGCGAGCCCCGAGCAGAAGAGCAGGGGCCAGACGAAGAAGAAATGGGCGCGTGTAAGGTCGGCGAGCGCCGCGAGGGCCTCTCTTGGGGTCGTTGTGCCGGGTCGTGTGCTCACACTCAAGGATGAGCGTAACAGGGTTTAAGTATGTTGTCGCGCTACTCCCCACCGATGACGACGATGCAGACCTACCGTTGCTCGGTATGCGGACACGTCTATGACCCGAAGGTCGGTGATACAGGCATTCCACCAGGAACAGCGTTTGAGGATCTCCCCGACGACTGGCGCTGCCCGATCTGCCTTGCCGAGAAGAGCAAGTTCTACCCGTTTGAGTCTCCTCTCAGCAGGCTCGGCCTCTGACTATTCACTCAACCATCCAGGCCCTGCACACTCCCAAAGCTTTTTTAGAAATTTACGCGGATTCGAACTCATTTCGGGTGAATATCATCCACCCCGAAGACCATACCGGGTATGTGAGAGCCATGAAGTACACAGAAAATGATACAGGGGATAGGGGTTCTCTCCGGAGCAGGAGCCGAAAGCCCGGCCACGGGGGGTGGTTCTGGATGAGCAGTGGTGCCTCGATCCGCGGCACCCGCGACCCCCAGGAGATCCGGGAGTTTATCAGGCGGGCCGTGGGTTCGGATCAGGAGCAGCGGTCCGGGTAGTTCGCACTTCTCCGCCGCGCCGCCATTTTGGTTTTCGCGGATAACAGGCAAAGAGTTTGGTTCTCCGGGCAAAACCAAAGAGAATGCGGGGAGGATAGATGCCTCCCGAACGATACAGAGGATATGTGACGGAAGAATCCAGGGAGCTGAGATACGATGAGACCAGAAGGAGCAGCCCCACACGGGGCCAAAGAATCAGGGCAGGTCTTCACCGTAGTTGCACGACTCGGGATCGATGAGACCCTGTCGACAACCTCCGGCCCAGAGATCCTCCGGATCGTTCCCGGGGAGGGATCTGGTCCGGCGGCGATCCGCGCCGCCTGGACGACCCCGGGGGGTGATCGGGTGTAGTAGCCTCGCGCTGGAATCCAGCGTTCTCCCGGATTATCTACCATCGTCAGGAGAGATATCCTATGGTATTGCCTCACTCCACACAACGTACCAGATCAACAACGTTGCCAGACACCTATTCATCGGGGAACAGCATGTCCCCTCCCTTTTTCCTCACCGTTAAACTCCCAGCCTTTATTGGCATAACAGACCTCAGTGGAAGATGCCAGTCAGCGTCCCTGGCATCTTCGCCGGCATCCAGATCCTGGCCTGCTCATCCTGCAGCACCGTCCTCTCCTGACACTCCCTGCCATCATCATAGGCGTCAAGGGGCTTGATACTCGAAAGCCGTCCAGATGACGCGGAGGCTCCCGGGCGTCAGTTAGGAGACCACGATCCTCGCAATCCTCGTGATAATCGGAGGGGGTGCGGCTACCCATCCATGCACTCCGGATGCATGCAACAACAAAATACCCATCCTGTACCAGAGAAACAGGAGGAGGGCGGCATGGGCTGGCGCATGCCTGATGCAGGTGCCCACTGCAGGGAAAGCGCCGTAGCCTTTTTCTATTCAGAAGCCGAAGAGCACCCATGCTTGACCGGATGAAAGAGAGTTCGGAGAATGTTCTCGGTTTCCGGTTCGACGGAAAACTGAGTGAGAGTGATTATGCCACCATCCTGATCCCGGAACTCGAACGAGCGCTGAACAAACACCAGAAGGCCCGGATTCTCTTAAAGATCGAAGGCTTCCGGAGCTGGAGGCCGGGGGAGGGTTGGGAGGCCTTCAGGCAGTGGCCAGGGCTGGAGAGGGTTGACAGGATCGCCATTGTCGGTGGTGAGCGGTGGCGGGAGTGGATGAACCGCATGCCAAGTCTCTTTGTAGGATTTAACGATATCGACGTTCGCTACTTCCCGGAAGGGCGCCTCCGGGACGCCTGGGGCTGGCTGCGTGAGGGATTGGTCCGGGTTCTTCTGGCCGCGGAATGAGGATCTGGACGACCCTCCGGCCAGCCCGGACCCCGCACGCACTTCTCCTGACAGTGCCCCGAAGGGGCGCCACCCTGAGGGGCGATCCTGACAACCGACTGTTTTAAAATCGGCATTACACTGTTAGGCAGACATCATCCGGTCGAGACCTCTCACCACAAGCGGCGTCATAAAAACCAATGGCGTGACGCCCGCCCTGGTAGCCGGAGCGAGCCCATAAGGAGATGATAAGTCACGATACGAAGAAGGCGACCCGGAAATCGCAGAGAGAGTGCGCACCGCTACAGGATGCGGGAGAGGGCCGTCTCCATCAAAGACGAGATCCATGAGAGGGTGCCCCGCATCAGGGATACCATGGAGATCAAGCAGGCTGGAGGCGGCATGCGGCGACGGTCAGAAAAGCACGGAGCGCGCCGATCCGCCCCCGATGAGGAGTCAGGGTGGTCGGGCGGGAACAGATCACTGAGGTTTCTGGGAGGCGGTTCCTGGTCAGGGACGCCTACGGCGTGGAAGTCGCCCCGGAACAGGACGATACGCTGATTATTTTGCAATCACGGCCGCAAACCCGGGGAGGGCAGGGGGCACGAACTCCCCCGCCATCGGCGCCATACTGGTCGCCCCGCTGGAGCGGATAACGGTGTTTCATGCTGGCTCGCGGCACTGATGAGTCAGCCAGAGAGACAGCGTGAAACACCTATATACCACGCACCCATATCCCTAGAATATGCACTGTCCCATCTGCGGGCACGACTGCGTCACGGACGCCCGCGAGCTCCTCCAGACCCTCCCTGAACGCTTCGTTCCCTGCCCCGACTGCATGGGGCTCGTCTACGACAAACGCCTCCCCCCACCCGATATCGACCCGGCAGAACCCTGCCCTTCCTGCGGGAAGCGGTTCATCGATGAAGTCTTTGCCCACATCTACCAGGTGATGGCAGTGGAGGACGACCTCACCGGTGCCGAACCGCTCGCCGGTGCTGGAACACCGCTCATCCATCCGGGATTTGCGATGCGGAAGGCTCCCTACCTCCCGCCAGGATCGCTCATCCTCCTCTCCGGCACGGTCGGGGAGCGGGCCGCCGCCCGCCTGGTCGCCGAGGTTCCGGAGGTCAAGGGAGTGATCCGGGCCGGGTCCGGAATACCGGGAATCACCGACACCGACGCCGAACCAATGACCCATACCCTGCTTGCGGGCTGCGATGTCCGGGCCGACATCTTCCCCACCCGGGCAGGACCGGTCGTCATCTACAAGCAGCAGTCGACCCTGCATATAGAGTTCCCTCGGGACCACAACGAGAAGATCCTTACTCTCGAGCGCGAGATCGGGCGGCGCCGTCCCAGGACGTTCGTCGATGCCTGTTCAGGCGCCGGCACCCTCGGGATCGCAGCCGCCCGGGCCGGCGTCCAACACGTGGTCTGCAACGACGCATGGTATGCGGCCGCCAGCTGGGCCGCCTGCAACCTCCAGGTGAACCGTGAATTCCTGGATATCGGAGAAGTGACAGTGCATCGGTCGTATGACGACCTCCGACGTCACCCGGTGGCGCAGGATCCGGTCGTGGTCGCTACCGCCACTGGCGCACAGGAGGTTGAGGTCTACCAGGGCGACCTCCGCCTCTTCGATGCCGCGCTCCTGCCCGGGGTCGACCTGGCCGCCCTCGACCTCTTCGAGAAGAAGGATGCAAAAAAGGTCGGCCGGATCATCGCGGCCTGGCAGACCCGGGTGGGCGGAGATATTTTTATCCCATAGACCCTACTATATACGGGGACTAGCCCGGGTGGCTCGGCGTCACCTGTCACCCGAAACCGCCGTGACGCGGGGGGCGAAGTCTGAGGAAGGCCGCAGCGGCCTGCAGGATCCACTGTGTTCCAACGGAGAAGCCTCGTCCTATGAGGTCGGCGGAGAGGGATCAAAGTCCCGGAGGGGGCGGCGACCTCTTGCCGTGGGTACCGGTTCAGGCCCGGAAGGGAGCAGACTTACCACGGACGTTCGGCGCCCATGGGGGTGCGGGGTGGAGGAGGAATGCAGTGGTGAATGCCTGTGCGCACGGTCGACCGAAGACGCGTCCCCAACGGCGATCTCCATGGCAAAGGTAACGATTATCGGGGCTACAGGGAACGTCGGCATGTTTGCGGCCCATACAGTATCCGAGATCCCATACGTCAGCGAGATGCTGCTCATCGGGAGACCCGGACGTGAAGATTTTCTCCGGGGCTGCTGCCATGACCTCTCCGATTCGTTTGCTGCGCGGGGCACCCATGCCAGGCTCTCGTACAGCACCCGCCTTGCTGATGCAGAGAACTCAGATATCGTCATCTGCACAGCGGGAATTCCCCGCAAACCCGATCAGGACCGGAACGAACTTGCCTTCGAGAACGCAAAGATCGTCGCTGAGATCGCTGGAGCCATCGGCAGATGTTCGCCGGACACTATCCTCTTTATGGTCACAAACCCTGTCGACGTCATGACCGCCGTCGCCCTGAAACACTCGGGTCTCCAGCCGAGGCAGGTATTCGGCCTCGGGACGCACCTAGACTCGATGCGTCTGAAATCCCTGATCGCCCGGTATTTCCGGGTCCATGTCAGTGAGGTGCATACCCGTATCATCGGCGAACACGGCGAGAGCATGGTACCGCTCTGGTCGGCGACGACGATCGGCGGTATCCAGATCCGTAACCTGCCCACGTTCTCAGGGCTGCCCACCCAGGATATGATCGATGCGGTCCGCACGAGCGGCCAGACGATCATCAGGGACAAGGGTTCTACGATTTACGGGCCCGGGGAAGCGATTGCAACCCTGGTGCGGACGATCCTCGGCGACGAGAACCGGATCCTCACCGTATCAAGTTACATCACAAGCGAGATCCACGGGATCGGTGATGTCTGTATCGGCGTGCCTGCCCGACTCAACCGGAACGGCGTCTTCCCGGTACCAATATGGCTCCGGGATGACGAAGTTATCGGGTTCCAGGATTCGGTCAAGAAAATCCGCGCGATCACCACCGACGTGCTGGAGCGACTGGAAGAGACCCGGCTGGAGAAAAGTGGTTGATCGAGAGTCCACTCATATGAGTGTGGACTCGATGATCTCGGCGCTTCCAACACCCTGGAGATTCCGGAGCGCCGTTTCAACCTCGTCGGGAGCCCCGGCTTTATCGGGAACCACGACGACGGCCTTCAATGCCACGAGGCCGAACCCGATCGGCTCTTCCCTCATATCATTGACGGGGACAGTTGCCTCGATCGCGGCTTTGAGCGCTTCCAGATCGACGTCCGGAGATTCGGGCATAATCTTCACAATGATGGCTACGTCTCCCATTGGTCATGGCCCCCGGAACCCACAATTTGGGCATGTATAGGGTATGCTCTGCTCCCTGCATCGGTAGCATCTCCGGATCTCGTGCCCACACTCCGGGCAGGGGAACCGGGTGGAACCAACCTCGGCCAGAGTGGCGTTGCAGGAGGTACATCGATCTCTCGTTGTCATCGTTTTTCCTCGAAGATTAACCTATCATATCTCTCCCAGATCAATTAAAATCTCGGGTCGATGAGCGTCCCGATGACCACCTCTTCCCGGAGGGCTCCCCGGACCCGATCGTCGTGCCTGCCGTTGACCACCCGGGACCGGATACCGTGTTCGAAGACGAACGGGATAAAGAGCGGGTCGACCTCGTCACAGGTGAGGGAGGGATCCTCGACCCTGGAGACGAGCCGCCGATGGTGGTGGATGCCGTCGACTGATTTCAGGAGGAGAAGGTCGGTAGAGAGCTCTTTTGCAACCCAGGCTGCGATGGTGTCGGAGGTGACCTCCCAGGAATGGGGGAGGGGGTCGGCCTCGCGCAGGGCGCAGTAGGGGAGGAGGACCGTCACCCCGGTGGGGAGCGCGACCACGGGAGTCGCCGGGACGTCGTGTGAGGCGATATACCACCCAAACTGCTCCATACCGGCGATAGCCATCCAGTGACCGGCGGTATCGGAGACAGCGAGGCGCCGGGCAAGGTCGGCGAACTTCCCGCCGCCCGGCACGATCAGCACCGGACGCCCGACCTCCCGGAAGATGCCGAGCAGGCGGACGACCCGGTCAAAGAGACTCCCGCCCACCTTGACGACCAGCGGGGATGCAAGCGAAGTCATACCGTTTCTCTAGTGAACTACCTCGCCCTGAAGGGCGGGACTTCCTGTTTCATGGACAATATTTGCATCACAGAGATATGACATAGCGGTCTCATCTCCACAGGCTCAAAGGGCTGTTTCATGGACAATATTTGCATCACAGAGAATGACATAGCGGTCTCATCTCCACAGGCTCAAAGGGCTGTTCCATCCCCACGCCGTGAATATTCACCGCAACATTATAGTCCCGATCAGCAATAAACCCACAGAGGGACATTCGTGGACTCTCTCGGAGAGACTCTTCTTCACGATGCTTCCGCAGAGTGCAGGGTTCTCATCCTCCAGTGTGGCAATCCGCGCTTGCACCCCCCACAGCAAATTCTTTGTTGCAGGGAACTCTTGCCGTAGTCGCCGTGCTGACACCCCCGATCACATTGCACAACGTTGACAGGATTAGTTTTTGGAGTTTGCCTTGAAGAGAAGATGATAGTGGTCTTCCGCAGGCTCATGAGCAACAGCATCGATACCCGGTTGGCCCGATAGGTTCCACACAATATCTTTCAAACGTTCCCGAATATCGTCGGAATACAATGCTTTCCGGCGATACTTCGCTACTATCACCAAATGATAATAGAGCGCAAAGACTGAATGTGCCAACCTATCAAGGTTAGATTTCGTGGTACGGTATCCAGAAAGACATATCTAGCGCAAGGAGGAAGGGCGGCTCCGCTTTCATACCCGGACCTTGCGATCGGGGACATCCCGCTCCGACCCCTTCACCCCACAATTTAAACCGGAGAAGACATAACCTTGTTTATGCGCCGGATCGCCACGACCATCCTGCTCCTCTGCCTCCTTGCTGGCACAGCCGGCGGTATCCTGATCACCGAGTTCTGCCCTGACCCCTACCTGCCCCGCGATCCTGACGAGTACCTGGTTCTCGAGGGGGATGGGGTGCTTGACGGGTTCGTCGTCTCCGACGGAGAAGGGGGATTCCGATTCCCGCCGGGAACCAGAATATGCGGGCGGCTGGTGGTCGCGAGGAACGGCCTCGCGTTCGAGCAGACTCATGGCTGCTCGCCCGACTTCGAGATTGAGGATCACACATCGGCGGTGCCGGACGTTATATCGAGCGGGAACCTCCTGATGGCGAACCAAGCCGACGAGCTTTACCTCTACCACGGCACCACCCTCGTCCAGCAAGTCGCCTGGCCGGCCGACGTCCACCCGCGGGAGGGGCAGATCCACTACCTCGAGGACGGCGTCTGGGATCCGCGCCCGCTCTTCATCGGTCAGTCCCGCTTCACACCTGCCGTCTTTGAGGGCGTAACGGTGACCGCGTTTGCCGCCCCTGACTGTGCGTATGAGGTCTTCTCCTCGAGCGTCGCATCAGCAGAGCGTGAGATCCTGGTAAACGTCTACGAATTTACCAACCCTGCCATGGCGGAGGACCTCGTTAGAGCCAGTGAACGGGGCGTGGCCGTGACCGTCCTCCTTGAAGGGGGACCGGTGGGTGGGATCTCGCCAGAGGAGCGGGCGATCGCGGGCTGCCTCAACCGGAGCGGTATTCCGGTCCTCATGATGACGACGACCGACGCGGGCCACGCAAAGTACCGCTACGACCACGCAAAGTATCTGGTTATCGACGGGAAGACAGTTCTCGTCGGGAGCGAGAATTACAAGCCCGGTGGCTACCCGGCGCCGGGACTGCAGGGCAACCGTGGCTGGGGGGTGCGCCTTGAGGATCCGGAACTCGCCGCCTATTTCCAGGAGGTCTTTCTCTTCGATGCCTGCGGCGGGGATATCGTCCCGCTCGAGGGAACAGAAGACGATGTCCACACACCCTGGACACCCTCCTACACTGTGGAATTTGCTCCCTGCCATGCGGTGGGGGCACGGATCACGCCGGTCTTATCTCCCGATACAAGCCACCTCATCACCGAAATGATCGAGAGGGCGGAGGAGAGCATCGTTATCGAGCAGGCCTACATCAAGAACCAGACGAAATACGAACTAAACCCCTTTCTTGCGGCCGCGATCAACGCCTCACGGCGGGGTGTCCAGGTACGGGTGCTCCTTGACTCCTACTGGTTCAACATCGAAGACGACGCAGATAACGACGAGATGGTCGATGTCGTCAACCGGATCGCCGCGGCTGAAGGGCTGCCGCTCGAGGCGCGGCTCGCAGACCTTGAGGGGAACAACCTCGCAAAGATCCATAACAAGGGCGTCATCGTCGACGGCCGCGCGGTCCTTGTCAGCAGCATCAACTGGAACGCCAACTCGCCGGGATTCAACCGAGAAGCAGGCGTGATCATCGAGCACCCCGAGATCGCCGCCTACTACACCCGGGTCTTCCTGGACGACTGGGATGCCACAGAAGAGGGCGGAACCAGGGATATCTACGGGGTGGACCGACTCAAAATGGTTGCGGCGGCATGCATACTGGCCGGGCTCATGGCGCTCTACCTCTATCGGCGCGGACGCTCATGAGCAGGGGCCTCACTGTTTTCCGGAAAGATCAGCAGAGCGACAGACATCACAGATGGTGATCGTCCCTTCGCCTGAGGCGACGGCGGCGACCCACCGCTCAATGACCTGGTTGAGCTCGCCGGGGAAGTCCTGCCTGGCAAATCCGCGTTTCCGACTCATGTACTGGGAGACCGCGGCCCTGCTGATCCCGAGACGCTTTGAGACCTCGCTCTGGCTGATGCCGCGCTCGCTCACCAGGCGGTAGACCATCTCGGCGCGCATCCGGGGGAGCAGCCTCCGGGCGAGCGTTTCGCAGCGCATGATGTCGCAGGGCGGTAGCTCCGTCATGGCGTTGACACCATCTGGGGGTCTTTGTACTCGTAAAGGATCTGTCGGGCATCTCTGAAGTTGAACTTCTCAACGATCATGTCATTATCTTTGAGCCTTTTTAAAGCGTACCGAACAGTTCGGGGCGCCAGGTTGCTGAGATGGACAAGCTCCTTGTGGGTCAGGGCACCCCCATCCTCGAGCAGCTCGAGGATCTTACGGGAGGATGGGGGGAGATTCACTTCACTCATACAGGTATGTTAACAGCGTTAACATATCAAACTGACGGAATTTATTTCTCAGAAAACCCATTGAATATCTATGCTGGAATGGCAGGAGAAGACGGCACTTGTCGTGCTCGTATGCGTGGTCGTGGTAATCCTTGCGGCACATCTCCTCTTTGACGCCTATGCGAGGCCACTGGTGGCGACGCCGTATTCAGTGGAGGTTCCCGACGGGGTGCTGGTCATCATGGAAGGAAACATCGAGGAGATTAAAAAGACCGCAAGCGGCGGGCACCTTATCCTCACCGTCAACGGAACCACTGTCTTTCTGCCAGAGAATGTGGCTGCTACGCTCGACCTGCACGAGAACGAGAGTGTAACGCTCTACGGAATCGCGCAGACCTACCGCGGAAAGAGAGAGGTTGTGGTGAACTCACCCGGGGATATAAAGGTGCGCAGGTGACCTACCCTACTCTCTTTGTGTAGAAGATATCGCTCTCGACATTCCCAAAGATAGGCCGACCCTGCTGGCGGGAACGCTTCTCCACGGCCTCCTGCTGCTCTTTCCGGGTGGATGGATCCTCGTTGTGTTTCCTCTTCCTGCGCCCCTCAACACCGGCCCCGGAGAGCAGGTCTCCTTCGTTGATCCTCACTCTCGGCATACTGGAGAGTCATCGGCCCGCTATATGATATCTCCGAAATGACGTCTGGCCGAAGAAGACTTCTTTGGGTATAACAGATTTTCCTTCCCCTCGCGCTGGAGAGAAGAGGCCATCAAATCAGGCATTTAAAGCATAATGGTTTCCTCTTTTTCGGTCACTCGGTAATTTCCTGAGCACGGCGCTTCATGCCTCTGATCATTCCCCTCATAGGGGTGGGTATCCGTGACCTTTATCACCGGTCCTGCATTTGGTCATGGATTCCGTTATCGAGTTTCCGCATGAAAGCGGTCTATCCGGTGAGATTGGGCCAGGAATCCCCCTCACATCTTACCTGAACTCACCCGCTCTGGAGAGCCTCGCTGAAACCATCGAACGCGAGTACTATGACCAGGAAAACCCGCGATGGCACTACCCTGTTGTTCTCCTGCTCAAACTCCTGGTCATCAAGTGCTTTCACCAACAATCGTACGCCCGCACCATCTACTCCCTTACTCAGGAAGATTGGCACAATCTCGGCGTATCCCCGGAAGATCGGCTACCTCACCCTGCAACGCTCCAGCACTTTGTGAAATACCGTCTTGGAGTGGATGGTATGCAGCGAGTCATGATGCTGACCGGTATCGCGCTTACGCGCAACCTCGACGGTGAGTCGATTGGCATCATCGATTCCACTCCCCTGGAAGCATCGCGGTATAACCAGGATGCTCCGTACAATCCCCACTATCAGATAAAGATGGATAAAGCACATATCATGCATCTGGGTCGTTATCCACTGGCGATGGTGTATTCGAGAGGAACAGATGCCGATATCACGCACCTCCCACGACTCATCGCAACCGTTGCACCAATGCAACCAAACGTGGTCGGTGTACAACTTGACAGCGCATACGATTCCTATGAGGCACATGCAGAGATCTGGTACCACCTGGATGCATGGCCGTGTATCGCTCTCCGCGAGGGGGCGGTCGTACAGGAGGAGGGTACCGAGAAACGGGTCCATCACTGGGTGAATAAACTCTGGAAAGAAGGGGGAGACGTGCATGCCCCCCTGGAAGAACAGCTAAGATTCCTCTTCGAGCAGGGAAGAGGAGAGCAGGTTGGGATGTTCTTTCGGAATAAGAACATCCTCAATCCAGAATTCTCAACGCTCCTACACGGCCGCGGTGATTGCGAGCGCGTGCATAACCACATCAAGACAACTGTCGGGTTCCGCCTCAAAGGAATCCGACATGAGAGTCGAGAACTCTACATCCTCCTCAACTTCATCGTATATCAACTTCTCCTCCTGGTCGGGTGTACGGCAGAGATCGAGAACCCAAGTGTGCTGAGTGTGTTGTTCTGAGCGAAAATGCTCGAAAGAAAAGACCGGTCTGGCAAAAAGAGCGGAGCAACCGGTTCTTGGGAGAGGTTCGGTTCGGTTAAGTGAACGGAGGATATTTTTGGATTGTGAGAGGAAAAAGCAGGAATCAAGGAAAAAAACAAAATGGGTAACGGAATAGACTAACGGGGACAATTACGCCGAAAAGCATGCCATCAAATGAGGGTACCCTCTGATTTGAAGGGCTCGAGAAGAAACGGTGTGGGAATGGAAAGAGGCATGGAGCAGGCCCGCGTGTCACTGTGGGGCGCCGATCGGGGGCTCCTGGTCCAGAAGAATCCAAAAAGACTTTTCCCCTGCAAGAGAGATACCCAATTATCACGATAGCACCGGTTACCCTGACAGAGGGGTGCGGCAACACGGCAGAACTGAGTGGCACGAAGAATTACCCACTCTCCGCCGTTCCTGACGCTGCCTGGGCTCACTTCCTTCCAACCACGATGTGGGGCGGTGGCAGCCTCGGGTTTGCGTTCCGGTTCTGGTCTGACCTCGTCGGGCTCATCCTCTGTGGTAGCGCGATCTCCGGGATCTACGTTGCTACTGGAGCGGTCCCCTCTACCGTCCTGTCCGCCGGTTCGCCTTCGGCGAGGGGATCTGGTGGCACTGGCCCGATATCCTCGTCCGGCTCACCCAGGTAAACTGCCCCACCCTTACGGATGTGGGCTTCCCGGCTATCATTCCCCTCCCCGGCAGGAGCGAGTCCACAGGCTCGACGGCGCTGATCCGCCCTGATAGTGCGAACTGCTGCTGATGTTGATTGCGGCGTTGATGCCCCGGTCCTTGAGTGTCAGGTTGGCCGTTCAATAGCCGGGAGACCGAACAGATGAGCTGTGCAGGGGATTCGTGTGCCAAACCCGAAGAGGAGACGCGCGCCTCTCACCTCCCCCTTACGGGGGGAGTCCTCCCGCTCGTGTCATCAACGTGCCCCGCAAAGACAGAACGACCACCTGTACCCGGTGCGGTCGCGGTTCGCTGTGGCGTAGCTCACCCGATACACCTGCGGCAGCGCGCCCCTGTGTTCATTGCGATCACAGCCAGGCTCCGCGCCGTCGTCTGGTTTGAAACGGGCTGAAACCGGTTATCAGGCTCAGGAACACCCGGGTTCCGATCGTCACGACAGGCCCCGGGGTGCCGCAGAAGGCAGCGACCACAGCCATGCCTTATCATGTAAATGTTATCACTTAAACAAACTCAGGAAGTAAAAATGTTTTATATAGACGACCGCAGAAGTATATGCATGTACCCCGGAGCGAACGTCCACCCGGATCCCGGTCAAGATATACCTGCATCCCCTTATTCAGCCTCCGGCAGCAGTGGGGGTCTTCCCGGATGAGCGATCAGACGCCGGTCTTCATCATCACCGGCGAACAGGGCCAGTGCAAGACAACGTTCCTGCACCTGGTCCTCAGCCTCACCGTCGGGCTGAACGTCCGGGTCAGGGGCGTTCTCGCTCCCGGCCATGTGCGGGACGGTAGGAGATCCGGGTTTACCCTTATCAACCTCGCCACCGGCGAGCACGAGGAACTCTGTTCGATCGACCCCGACCCCCGGTGCGAGGTCCACGGCCGCTACTACTTCCGGCCCGAAGGACTCGCCTTCGGCCGCAGAGCGCTCGCTCCGCCTGACCCCCGGGAGACCGATCTCATGGTCATCGACGAGGTTGGACGGTTCGAACTCCAGGGCGCCGTCTGGGCCGACCAGATCAACCGGTTGATGGCGCTCCCGCACCCCCCGATGATCTGGACCGTCCGGCGCCGGCTCCTCGATACGGTCATCCAGAACTGGGAGATCAAAAACCCGGTCGTGGTCGATGTCAAGACCGCCAGCGTGATGGCGACGGCAAGCGACGTGATGGATGCCGTCTGGGAATGGCGGGAGGTACAGACAAGACCTGGGCTCCCGGTACCCCCGCTTCTTGGGGGCCACACCACAGGCGACCCCGCGGTACTTGCAGACGTCGCCGGAGCCGCACAAAACAGCCCGATAATTCTCCGGCGACGTTATAGCCCGTAGGGGTGCGGCTTCCCCTCACCCCACGCCACGTTCGAAAGCGCAGGCGACAACAACGGGCGCTGTCGGAACACACCACCCGCCCTCTTCCCTATCCTGGATCGCGCATAACGCAGAGCGAAGAGGCTGCACACATGAATGCAGCCTATTGACCGTAAGTGGTTCGCAGGATGGACTCGACCTACCTATTTTCCCTGCCCCGGGCCCCCACCCCAATCCGGCACTCAGCACACCAGTGCCAGTGGTTGGAGGTGATGCCTCCAGGTATGCGTGGTTCCGCATCACACCCGGAACAGGGTTTCAACCAAACCCTTTTACCACGGAAGTAAATGTTATGCCATTTATATTAACATAGAATTAAATAAATCTCATATACAGATGTGATATGGACTGGTGCGCGAGATGACCTGCGGGAGAGAAACAACCACGGGAACGGGGCAGGAGCCAGAAAGGAACGTCACGATCAATCCTCCGTGGGTTGTCTCCCGAAGCGAGACACCGATCTCTGAGACCATCCTCCAGCTCATCCCGGTAGAGAGGGCGATCTACCTCCTCCCGGTCGTTCTCTTCTTCATCTCCCTCTTCTTCGGGAGGTACATGATGGACCCGGTGGAGACCTTCCGGATCCTCGTCATCGGGTCGGCGAACGCGCTCCTCGACTGGGCATCAGCCCTGCTCTCGACACTCTCAGGTCATCAGGTCCTCCTCCCCTCCTTCGAGCAGACCTGGGGGGCATCAGAACAGACGGTCGTCTTCCGGATCAGGCTCCCGCGGGTGATAGCGGCGATGCTCGTCGGGGGAGGACTCTCCCTCGCCGGCGCATCGTTCCAGGGCCTCTTCCGAAACCCCCTTGTCTCGCCCGATATCCTCGGCGTGGCGGCTGGCGCCGGGTTCGGGGCGGCGCTCGGGATCCTCGTCTCGGGCAACCCCTGGGTCATCCAGGTATCGGCCTTCGTCTTCGGGATCGTCGCGGTCGCTGTAACCTACGGCATCGGCCGCGTCTACCACAACTCCTCGACCCTCATTCTTGTCCTCGCAGGAATCATCGTCGGATCCCTCTTCTCCGCCCTCCTCTCCCTCGCCAAATACGTCGCCGACCCCTACGACACCCTGCCCGCGATCGTCTTCTGGCTGATGGGAAGCCTCTCCTCGGTCTCAAATACCGACATCATCGCGGTCGCCCCGCCGATCCTTCTCGGGAGCCTCTGCCTCTATCTAGTCAGGTGGCGGATCAATCTCCTCTCGGTCGGCGAAGAGGAGGCACAGGCACTCGGGCTGGACACGAAGAGAATGACCGTGGTGCTCATCGTCGCTTCGACCATCATCACCGCCTCCGCGGTCTGCATCAGCGGGATTATCGGGTGGGTGGGCCTTGTTGTTCCGCATATCGGGAGAATGCTCGTTGGCCCCGATTTCCGGAAGCTCATCCCGGTATCAGCCATCCTCGGGGCTTCGTTCCTCCTGATCGTCGACGATATCGCAAGAACCCTGACCGCAGCCGAGATCCCGCTCGGCATCCTGACAGCGCTCGTCGGGGCGCCGTTTTTCGCATACCTCTTAACACAAAAGAAGGTCGGCTGGACATGATCCTGAACGTCAAGTGCGCCTCGTTCTCATATGACGGCATAATAAAGCAGTTTGAAGACATCTCCTTCTCGCTCGGGAAAGGAGAGGTCCTCTCTCTCCTCGGGAGGAACGGCACCGGAAAATCGACCCTGATTAAGTGCATCTTAAACATCCTCACGCTCCAGAGCGGGGATGTGGAGATCAACGGCCGTCGGGTCAGTGAAATGCGGCCCAACGAGGTCGCGCGGGAGGTCGGCTACGTCCCCCAGGGCCACCGTTCCGTCTTCCCTTTTTCGGCGCTTGACTTCGTCCTCATGGGGAGGGCACCTCATATCTCGACCTTCTCGGTCCCAAAAGAGGAAGACTATGAGAAGGCGGAGGAGGCGTTTGCGCGGATCGGGATATCTCATCTCCGGGAGAAACCCATCTCAGAGATGTCTGGCGGGGAGTCACAGATGGTAATGATCGCCCGTGCCCTCGCCCAGGAACCTTCGCTGCTCATCCTCGACGAACCGACGTCGCACCTTGACATTGGCAATCAGATGAAGGTGATCGCGACGATCGACCGCCTCGCCGCCGATGGGATCGCTATCCTGATGAGCACCCACTTTCCCGACCATGCATTCCTGGTCTCGCATTCGGTCGCCATCCTCGAGGACGGCAGGCTGATCGCGCAGGGTCCGGCCGAAGACGTCATCACGAAGGAGAACCTCCGTGAAGCCTACGGTGTCGATATCTGCGTCCACTACATCGAAGAGGCAGATCGAATGGTCTGCGTCCCGATGAACCCCTGCAGCGGCCGTGGCAGGGGGGCGGCTTAATGACCCCGGCACCGCGGTCTGCCGTCTATGGCCGGTAGAACGACCGGTTCCCTAACACCGCGGCCGCGCCGGTCCCGTAAAACGTCCGGTAGAACCGCTCCTGTTCTGCAGCGAGGTCGAATCTGGCACGCTCAGGGTGGAGGGTGCTGGCGATGGCGGAGAGACCGAGAACCCAGCGGGGGTTTCCGAAGTCCCAGCCTGGCGGCATGGTGTAGACCCGTCCGAGCTCGAGGGCGTCGGCAGAGAGCCCCAGCCTCTGGCATGCCGCAAGGTAATCTGAGACCGGTGCCGAGAGGAACCCGGATATGAATATATACTCAGGGTTGAACGCGGCAAACTCTTCCGGGGTTATATTGACACCTGGTTTCCCGGCACGTTCGATCTTGCGGTTGACCGGGTCGCCGCCTGCCGCCTCCACAAGGTCCATCTCGAACCGCTCGGCATTCAGGGCAAAGAGCGGTGTCCCCATTGAGTAGTAGACGCGGGGCCGGCGGCAGCCCTCGACCGCCGACGAGACCGCCGCCAGACGGTCGCCGATGTAGGTTGTGAGCTTCTCTGCCGCTTCGGGGCGGCCGGCCCGCTCCCCGAGTTCCCGGACGAGACCGAGGTACCCGTCTATCCGCTGGATCTTCCCGTGGAGGTCGTGGATAAAGTCGTCCCTGATCACCCCTGCCCAGATCCTGGCGAGCTCGGCGTCGGATTCCACGCCGAGGCAGACCAGGATGGCGTGGACCATCTCAAGCGCCCTGGTGAACCGGTAGCCGCCCATCATACCGGGCTCGGCGTAGGGCCTCTCACCGATACTCCCGGTCACAGGGAGTGAAAAACCGCAGGAGCACCGGGTGTCAGGCGGAATCACGATCGTCCGCGCCCCCATCGGCCCGAAGAACTCCCGCCTGACAACCGTCCCCCCACAGGAGGGGCATACCATATTGAGGTATTCTGTTCCAGGCGAGTTGAAGAGGTAGACATATCGGAGTTTCTCCTGCAGTTCATCGCAGATCCGCTCCGACTCAGCGATCGTCGGTTCCCTCTCCGGCGGTTCGTCGCCAAACGGTATGAACCGCATAACGAGGAACGGGATATCAGGAGATATCTCCGCAATCCTGGCGGCAGCGGCGCGAAGCTCGTCTTCGGAACCCCGGGCGTAGATGCAGGATACCTCGACGTGGACACCCGCCTCAAAAAGCGCCCGCACCGTTCTGAAGGCCGGTTCGGCTGAGACCGCCCCACACGCGCGATAGCATGCATCAGACACTCCTTTCAGCCCGATGTTTGCAAAATCGATTGCGGGTGCAAGATCGCGGAGGGACTCTTCGGTGTAGTAACCGTTTGTCGCGCATCCGACGAGGAGTCCCGCATCATGCGCCGCCCGGGCCACCCGGAGAAATGTCTGATGCATGGCGGTCGGGTCGTTGAGGCAGAAAGCTATCCCGCGGCATCTCTCCTCCCGGGCGCGCCTCACCAGCACCTCGGGTGGAATATGCTTGAGAGCGCCGGAGACGGCCTCTGCGTGGTGGGCAACCGTCTCTGATATGCACCCACCACAGGAGAAGGTACACCCGATACCGCTCGCCTGCAGGAATGTCTCCCTGGGGTGGTAGTGGCACATCGGCATCGTCTCGATAGCTATCGGCATCGTCGCGATGTAGTGATCAGGGAACCGCTCGACGATCGTCCCGTCCTCGTTTGTGTACATCCTGCACCGCCCGGTCCCCCCGGGTGGGATGGCACAACGGTTCTCGCAGATGAAACATCGCACGCCTACTCCCCCTTCTCCATCACGATCCAGAACCCTGAATCATCGCTGATGAACCGGTGAGGGAGCCCGAGGCCTGCGAGGACCCCCGCGATCCGCGCCCGGTTATCAGGGCCGAGGTTCCTGTCCCGGAAACTCTTCCAGTCGGGGTTCTTCTTCGTCATTGTGGCCGCGATGGCATCCCTGAGTTCGGCAGTCCCAAACCCGCCCCCGATGTAGGTCTTCCCGCCGGGCGCGAGAACCCGGTAGATCTCGGAGAACGCCCGGGCGAGGTCCTCCCAGAAGAAGACCGAGCCGCGGCTGACCACGAGGTCGGCAGAATCCGGAGGGAGCGGGATATCGTGGACGTCGCCTGCGAGGAGCGAGATGCGGCCAGAAAGCCCGGCCGTCCGGATGTTCCCTCTGGCGATCTCGAGCATATCAGGCGAGGAGTCGAGGAGCGTGACCGCAAGGTCGCTCGCCTGCGCAAGCGCGATCCCGAGCGACCCGGGGCCGCTGCCGACGTCGAGGCACCGACCGCTCCTGATCCCGCACCGATCGAGGATCTGTTCCGCGATCACCGGGTAGACCGGGGCGAAGGCGGTCTTTGCGATCCGGTCCATGCGCTCCGCCCCCTCACGGTCAAACCTGCCCATTTCCTGTTCCATGCTCAATCCAGCCTCAAGGACTCAGGATCTCCCTGATCTGGTCATCGGTGAGCGATACATGGATGAAGAGGTCGTGATACTCCCTGACAAGGGGCTCAAGGTCCATGTCGCTGAAGAGGTCCGGGTAGAGGACTTTCGCGGTCCAGGGGATCCCGATGATCCGGTTGATACCGGGCGGGCGGTCGAACCAGCAGAATGCCGTCCGCGGGATGAGATAGACCCGGCCCGTCTTCACGGCGGTGATATCCTGCCAGAGCGGGTCGGTCCTGACGGTGGCGTAGAACCCCGGATCGCCTGCCAGGATGACGTCAGGGTCCCAGGAGATGATCTGCTCCATCGAGACCTCCGTCATCCCTATCCCGGGCGTGAGCGCACAGTCTGCAATGTTTCTCCCGCCGCAGAGTTCGATGAGTTCGGAGTGTTGCGACCCCGTGGGGTCAGTCGCGAGCCCTTTCGGGCCCTCGGCATAGTAGACCCGAACCCGCTCGTCATCGGGGATCGAGGCCACTCGCTCAGTCACCATGGCAAGCATCCCCTCGTAGAAGGCGATCATCGCTTCTGCCTGCTCCTCCTCACCGAGGAGGTCGCCCATGAACCTGATGGGCTCGGAGTAGCCGGTGGCGTTGGTGGTATCCTCGACGGCGACGACCGGGATGGAACCCATCTTCTCCTGTCGCTCGGCGACGGTGGCACGCGCCGCCCCACCGTCGGTGGTGAAGCCCTCGATGACGATGTCGGGATGCATCGATATGAAGGTCTCGTAGTTCCCGGTCTCTTTCCCGAACCAGCCCCCGACGACCGGGAGCACCGCATACTCCTCAGGGATGTACTCTGTCTCGGGCAGGAAGTTCCAGCCCGCAAGCCGGTCGGGCGCGACCATGTAGACGAGCATCGTCGACGGCGGCGAGGTGCAGAGGACAGTCTCAATCTCTGACGGGACGACGACGGTCCGGCCCACCATATCGGTTATCGTGCGGGTTTCAGCAGGGGAGGGCGTTTCCTGGGTGGCTGTGCATGCGGCGGAAGCGCAGAGGAGAACTGCACAAACGCCAAGCATGATGAGCAGAAGATGACCATGTTTTGTAATAATAACCACGTCCATTCGGTCTTCTCCGGCACGCTCCGGGAAGAGAGGTGCGGGAGGTCCAGTACCGTTTTTGGAGTGAATCTTATTTAAAATGCCCATTTAACTCTATGAGGATGTTAACAAAAGTACGTTAAAATACACCGCCCCGGCCCGGCCGTACCGGTCCAGGACCAGGAGTATGCTCATACCCTTCGGTTCTCAAGTACCCTCCGAGCCGGCCGCACAACCCCGGCCACAGATTACCATGAAACCCACATGAGGCAGCGCCCCATACCGCACGGATGAAAACAGCCTTTCCTCCAGGCTCTCCGGACGTAGTGGTGGACCGTGGTGGGGATCACCCGGACGGCGAACCCGCCAACGAAGATTCACTCCCTCTCGCCCCGGAGGGCCGCGAGCACGGCCCCCGCAAGCCTCTCGATCTCGTCGAACTGCGGCTCTGCCATGCCGCCTTTTGCTATCCCACATCCAGTCGCGACAATGTGCAGGTCCGGCTCGACCCCGATCTCCCGGAGTCTCCGGAGCGCACAGGCATCGCTGCACCCATCGAGCACGAGGAGACGCTCTGCGTAGCGCGCCGCCTCCTCAAGCAGCACTTGTGGCCGGTTTGCCGGGACGCATGCCTCCACAAGGCCCGGACTCGCCCGCAGGAGCGCCACGCCCGCCTGGGTGGTCAGCTTCCCAGTGTTCGAGAGACCGGAGCAGGTGATGAGGGTGACGGGCTCTGTCACGCCGTCACTCCATCTCGAGCGCTTTTACGGCCGCCCGCCCGATCAGGTCCGGCGGGATCGCCTCGTACTCCTCACCGTTGTAGCGGATCGCCCGGCACTCAGTCTCTGCCTCGCAGGTGATGCAGGAGCAGGAGCCGCAGGGGGTGGTGGTCACCTCGATCCCCTCGAGGAGTTCCTCGATCGGCACCCCGTTGAAGAGGAGGATGTTTGACTCCGCGACCGCATCGTCCGGGAGGACGGTCTCGATTATCCGCACGCTGACCCCCTCCATCTCAAGGAGCATGCTGATCTCCGCGAGAACCGCATTGAGCGCCATCCCGGTCTCCTCGCACCGCTCACAGGTGTGCTCAATATCTTTTCCGATGTGCTTCCATTCGATGACGAGTTCCTTCTTCATGGTACCATCTCTACTGGGAACTGATAGGACATCTTCCCATCGCCTCTCCCCCGTACCACCGGGTCCTGATCCAGAGCGCCACGTTCACGAGCGATATCAGTACCGGCACCTCGATCAGCGGGCCGATGACGGTGGCAAACGCCACACCGGAGCCGATCCCAAAGGCGCCGATGGCGACGGCTATGGCAAGTTCAAAGTTGTTGCTTGCCGCAGTGAACGAGAGCGCCGTGCTCCGGCCGTAGTCGACCCCGAGCCTCCAGGACATCCAGAACGAGACGAAGAACATCACGAGGAAGTAGATCGTGAGCGGGATCGCGACCTGCACGACATCCAGCGGGAGCGCGACGATGTTCCCACCCTGGGTCGAGAACATCACGACGATCGTGAAGAGCAGGGCGATAAGCGTGATCGGTGATATCTTCGGGATGAACCGCTCGTGGTACCACGCCTTCGATCTTGCCCGGATGAGGGCAAACCGGGTGAGAAACCCGGCGATGAACGGGATACCAAGGTAGATAAAGACCGTCGCGGCGACGCCCGAAATCGTGATCGGCACCTCCGTCCCGGCCCCGATCCCGAAGAGCGGCGGGAGGACGGTGATGAAGACGTAGGCGTAGAGGGCGTAGAAAAGCACCTGGAAGACCGAGTTTAAGCCCACAATGGCGGCACAGTAGTCGCAATCGCCCCCGGCAAGGTCGTTCCAGACGATCACCATCGCAATGCACCGGGCGAGGCCCACCAGGATAAGGCCGTACATGAATTCAGGCCGGCCCGCAAGGAAGACCGCCGCAAGGAGGAACATCAGCACCGGGCCGACGACCCAGTTCTGGACGACGGAAAGACCGAGCACCTTCCTGTCCCGGAAGACCAGCCCGAGTTCCTCGTACCGGACCTTCGCAAGCGGCGGGTACATCATCAGGATCAGCCCGATGGCGATGGGGATCGAGGTTGTCCCGACCGAAAACCCCGTGATCGCTGCCGGGACCGCGGGGACGAAGTAGCCGACGGCGACGCCGGCCACCATGGCAAGGATGATCCAGAGGGTCAGGTAGCGGTCAAAGAACGAAAGCCGGGAGCCGGAGGACGCCGGGTGGACCTGGTCGGCGGTGCCCATCGCCGGTCACCGCCCGCCGGGCCGGATCTCTCCCGCGATCGCGGCGGCATACAACGCATCCGCGGCACAACGGGGTTTCTCATCCATCTCATTCACCTCACGATAGACCTGTCAGATCACGCTGAGCACCTGGAACACGATGCCGGCAAGGACGGCGACCATGAGGATCGTCACTACAAAGGCAGCGACCAGCCTTCGCTCAAAGATCGCGGCAAGGAGCGTCACCTCCGGGATGCTTGCCCCCGCGCCGCCGATGATTAGGGCCATAACCGCCCCGATGCCCATCCCCTTCTCGAGGAGGACGGCACTGATGGGGATGATCGTCTCTGCCCGGATATACATCGGCACCCCGATCACCGCCGCCACCGGGATGGCAAGCGGGTTATCCGGCCCGGCGAGGGAGACGATCAGGTCTCCGGGGATGAACCCGTAGATGAACGCGCCGATGCCCGCACCGAGGAGGAGGTAGGGGAGCACCTGCCGGAAAAGGCTGACTGCGAAAGAGAACGCCCTGCGGATGCGGGTGCCGTGGCTTACGGCAACGGCACAGTCGCAGGGCTCCGGCCTTCCTTCAACCATCACGTCCTTGACGTAGCGCCCGTAGCCGAGCCGCCCGAGAAGCCAACCTATGCCGACTGCGGCGGTGAAGGTGACGGCAGCGTAGACGGCGGTCGGCACGACCCCGATGAGCGCGACCAGGAGGGAGAGGATTATCGGGTTCAAGAGCGGGGAGGCAAGCAGGAACGACATGCAGACCCCGAAGGGGATCCCGACCTCAAGGAGCCCGAGCAGGATGGGGATGGTCGAGCAGGAGCAGAACGGGGTGAGCGCTCCGAACCCGGCCCCGATGACGTTTCCGACACCCTGCCGCCTCCCGGCAAGCACGCTGCGTATCTGCTCTTCAGGGATGTAGGCCTGGAGCAGCCCGACGAGGAACGTGATCCCGATGAAGAGCAGGATCAGTTCCCCGGCGATCACGACGAAGAACTGCCCGGCGGTGATGAGTGTTGCCGGAAGATCCATCAGGCCTCTCCCTCACCGATAGTTTACTGCTCTCCTGTGTCAGGTTCTTCCTTCTTCTTCGGGACGATCCGGGTACCGCAGCAGCCGCCGCCGGTGCCGCAACCGCAGCCTGAGGAGAAGAGATCCTTTATCTGCGATCCGATCTTTGCTCCGTCCTTTTTCTCGTTCTCGCCTGTCATGGTTATCACGTCCGCTCCGGCCGGTGTGCCGGAGTGTTTCAATCATATTTGAATTACTGTTGGCGGTGCCGGCGTATGAAAGTTCTCATTTCAAAAACAATTGAAATTCCCGGGCTGATGCATTTTTCCTGATCGCCCGCAAATAGTAGGTTGATGAGCATGAGGATGTTTCTCTGTGGATGAGGGGCACGGCGCGGACCAGAGGCTGCAGGCCCTCCCGGAGGAGGTAGAGCAGTCGCTTTCGGCATGTGGGGGGCTCGAAGAACTGATTGCGCACCTCCCCGGAGACGAGACGCTCTCCCGGCAGAGCGCCATCTTCAGGACACTCGCCGACCCCCTCCGCCTTAAGATCTTGGCAATGCTCTTCGTGCAACCGCTCTGCGTCTGTGTCATCAGGGAGGTCCTCGGCATCGCCGACTCACGGCTCTCCTACCACCTCGGCGTCCTGAAGAAAGAAGGACTGATCGCCGGGGAGGCGCAGGGCAACTGGATCATCTATCGGTTGACCGCCGACGGCGAGACGTGGGCGCAGAGGCTGGCGGACGCCGCCGCAGACAAACCGGGCGAAAGAAGATAAGCTGGGCCCGGGCCTATACCCCCGAGGCCCTCTAAGAACATCCGGTGTAGGCGTAGATCTCCCCCGAGTTCGGGGTGGAAGGCAAACGCCATATGTCGCCCGCTTCTTGCGGCGACGATCCCTTCAGGGATGCAGGCGAGCACCTCGACACCGGGACCTGCCTCTGTCGCCACCGGTGCACGGATGAAGACCACCCTGAAAGGTTCTGCAAGTCCTTTCACCTCCAGCAGCGCTTCGCGGGAGTCTACCCGCCGTCCAAAGGCGTTGCGCTCGACCCGCATGGAAATGAGGCCAAGAGGTCGCACCCGAGGGTCGTCAACCCTCTCCGCCGCAAGCACCATCCCGGCGCAGGTCGCAAATACTCCCCCATCAAAATTTCTGAGTGCCTCATACAACCCGTTCTTCCCGATCAGCCTGTATATGGTGGTGACTCCCCGCCGGGTATCGCGAGTGCGTCGAGCCCAGCCAGGTCCGCTGCCTTTCGGACGGGGACAACAGAAGAGCCCGCCCTCTCGCTGAGAGCATCCCGAAACACCGCGATGTGCTCGGCGATATCGCCCTGAAGCGCAAGAACGCCAACCTTAACGCCCGCGGGTCTGGAGGATCTCTTCTTCGCGGAGCATATGGATATCAAGACCCTTCATCGCCTCGCCAAGCCCTTTGCTCACCTCAGCGATGACCATCGGGTCATCGTAGTGCTTCACCGCCTCCACGATCGCACGGGCGGTCGCCTCGGGGTTTGCAGACTTGAAGACTCCCGACCCGACGAAGACACCATCGGCCCCAAGCTGCATCATCAGGGCTGCGTCGGCGGGCGTCGCGATACCACCAGCCGAGAAGTTCACTACCGGGAGGCGACCAAGTTTTGCGCACTCGATCACGAGTTCTGCGGGTGCCTCGATCTCGCGGGCGCGTGCGATGAGTTCCTGATTGTCCATCCCTTTCAGCGCCCGGATTCCGCCCATGATCGCCCTCATATGGCGGACCGCTTCCACGACGTTGCCGGTCCCGGCCTCACCCTTTGTTCTGATCATCGCCGCCCCCTCATCGATCCGCCGGAGCGCCTCCCCGAGATTCCTGGCGCCACAGACGAACGGGACGGAAAACCGGGTCTTATCGATATGGAACTGCTCGTCGGCCGGGGTCAGCACTTCGCTCTCATCGACCATATCCACACCGAGCGCTTCCAGGATCTGGGCCTCGACAAAATGGCCGATCCTGACCTTCCCCATTACCGGAATGGAGACCGCATCCATGATCCCGACGATCTTCTGCGGATCGGCCATGCGGGCCACGCCCCCGGCCGCTCTGATATCGGCAGGGACCCTTTCCAGCGCCATGACAGCGATAGCACCCGCCTCCTCAGCGACCTGCGCCTGCTCTGCGTTGACGACGTCCATAACGACGCCACCTTTCTGCAGTGACGCAAAGCCGCGCTCAATAAGCTCGGTGCCAAATCTCAGTTCCTCAAGTTTCATTATTCTCATGTATAGATCACGGAACCCAATAAAAATAGTGCGCCGATCTCAAGGATAGCAAAGATGATCACCGCCGCCCTGACCGCATGGACGATCCCGGCGCCCGCCTCCTCAAGCGTCCGCTCAGGATCCCCGATCGTGTAGACCCCCGGCTTCTCGAGCCTGATCCCCACACCTCCGGCGATGACTGCCATGGGGATACCGCCGTTAAACCCAGGACGCTTCTTCCGGTCCCGGCTGAGGGCCGCCCATGCCGGGGCAAACCGGCCCTTCACAGCAAAGTAGGCAAGCAGGATGATGCCGGTAACCCGGGCCGGGATGAAGTTTAAGACATCGTCTGCGCGAGCCGGGAACCACCCGATACGGAGCCGTTCGTCCCGGTAGCCGAGCATCGCGTCCAGGGTATTGATCGCCCGGAAGACCGCAGCCCCCGCAAGACCGAATATTCCGAAGTAAAAAAGCGGAGAGATGATGCTGTCCACCAGGTTCTCGGTCATCGACTCGTATGCGGCCGAGAGGACATGCTCACGCTCAAGGTGCGCCGTATCCCGGCTCACCACCATCCCAGCCCGGGCGCGGGCTGCATCGATGTCGCTGTCCTCAAGCGCCCGCACCACCGCCGTGGTATGCTCCTCAAGCGCCCGCCAGGCCAGGCAAACCTTGAGGAGGAGGGGCGCAAGGATGAGGTAGAGGTACCAGGGAGCAGCGAATTGAACGAGAAGAAAAGGGACGGCGAAGAGCGTCACGGTCGCGACGGTCCCCGCAACCCCAGCTGCCCGCTGGAGACCGGTCGGGTAGCGGGACGGGACACCCCACCACCCGATGAACCGGCCGAGGAGCGCCACCGGATGGTAGCTGGATTGTGGATCCCCGACCAGCCAGTCCACCAGCAGCGCAGCGATGATTACGACCGCTGCCGCAGCCATGCGAGGATGACCCCGAGGAAGAGCACCGCAAACGAAGCGGCGTTTAAGAGATCAATCCGGTACACCACCCACAGTCCATAGAGCGCCAGGGCGGCGGCGCTGAGGAGGATGACCGGGGCGGAGGACCGCCACCCGGACGAGACCGCCGGGGGGACCTCGGCTGGCTCTGGCTCCGGAGTCGCCCGCTCCCGAACGACGACCAGGAACTCCGCCCTCCTAGCGCCGTATCCCGAGATGACCTCCACGGAAAAGACCCCGGGGTAAGCGCCCTCCCGGATAGGAATGATAAACTCCTCGTCCCCGACCACGTAGAGGTTCTCGTGGAAAAAATCGGTGAAGACCGAGGAGTTCTTTGAGGCAAGGGAAATATGGGTCGGGGAGCCGTGGTTGATGATACGGAGGATGAGATCGCTCCCCGGCGTCGTCTCCACCTCCTCTGGGAGTTCAATGAAGTTAATCCCCCGGCGGTTGAGGTGAATCTCCAACATCGGCGGGATTAATCCACGCGGGCGGTCTGCGGGAGAAGATTCGGGATACCCTCGTTGATGGGATAGTCAACATGGCATATCTCACACCGGAGAGTCCCTTCCAACACCTCCTCATCGTTCTCCTCGGTCACAGTCAGCAGGAGATCGCCCTTGCAGACCGGACAGCAGAGGATCTCCATGAGACTCCGTCTCATAGTTCACCCCGGAGATCGATGATCTGAGATATCTCTGGGCCCGTTGATATCAGGGTAACAGGTTTACCGATATCCTTCTCGGCCCGCTCAATGAAGTCCTTTGCCTTCCCGGTCAGCTGGTCGTAGTCAGTTGCGCCAAAACAGGCTGGATCAACCCTGTCGATCCCGGTTATCGCTGCCTGGGTGCACCCGTTGATCATCGCCGAGTAGCGGGCCATCTTCCCGTCCCAGAGGCCGATACGACGCTGGCGGCGGGTGACGGTGCCAAACTCCTCGATCCCGAGTTCCAGCGACCTTTCGGGAGAGATCTCGGTCGCAAAGGGGCCCTCACCGACCCTGGTCGGGTAAGCCTTGAAGACGACGATGACGTCATCGATCCGGGTAGGACCGACACCGTTGTCGGCGGCGATCTGGGAGGCTGACGTATCCTTGCTGGTCACGTAGGGGTAGGTCCCAAAGTAGAGCGATATCCCGAAACCCTGGGTTCCCTCGAGGAGCACCACCTCGCCCTCGTCCAGGGCGCGATTGAGATCTTCTGCCACATCAGTGATGTAATCTGCCAGTTCTGGGACGTCTTTCGCCTGTCGGGAGATCCGGAGCACTCGGTCAGCATTCGCCGGTCCGCACCCTGTCCCTGTACTCCCGATCTTTTTCCTCAGGTGCTCGCTCCCTCGATCCCGGGCGATATGTTCCTCCTCGATAACACCGCACCGCCCGTCGACGAAGATCCTGCCCTGGACGCCGAGCAGGTCGACCTCCTGCAGGAAGACCCGGGGATCGATGAGCACGCCGCTCCCTATCATGAGGTCCGCTTTCGGATAGACGAATCCCGAAGGGACCATCCTGACACCATACTCTTTATCTCCTATACAGACAGTATGCCCGGCGTTCGGGCCGACGCCGCCCCGGGAAATGATAGATGGTCTATCCTGGTGAGCGATGTGCGCCACGATCTTTCCTTTTCCCTCGTCACCAAAGAACCCGCCGACGATAATAGTACAGGTCATTATCTATCAAGTAAGATAGAGTGATACGAGCTGATAAACATTACAATGTGACACGGGGAGGGGGGCCGCTCTGTTTGTAACCAGGCCCTGCCCCACCTGCCCCAACCCGGGTGAATGCTGGACACCCTGCCGTGGTCCGGGAAAGAACCAGGGAGGGAACCAATAACGGGAAATCGGGCCGGGGGGTCTTCCGGGCGGACCCGGGGGGGCTTGATCGCATTCAGGGGGACCGGCCTCCCGCCATCACCCCCGCAAGGGATTGTGCAGAATCTCTCCGTATTTCTCCGTATTCCACCTTATTTGGGCGATCCTGGCGCGGATCGCCAGTCGCACGCGAAGAGCGCGAAGCAAAGCTAAGGCCGCACACATGAAATTTGGTGGAATGCTCCGGTAGCGCTCAACATCACCCAGCCAGACTCTGAATGGATTCGAGGTTACACTCATGCTCAGCATTCCGGGAAGCAGACGATCAATTGTATATTATTAGCCTTTGCCTGCCACAGAAGATCCACCGGACAGATCGCTTCCGGGTTCAGGACCCCTTCATTTCCACTGGAAACTTCATCTCCTGGACATTCAAGACCGCCAGATCGAGTTTTCCCTGAATCAGCAGGCCGATATGTCACCGGAGTTCCACGAGCGGAGCGCGGATCCAGACCCATGATCTACCCAGTATTTTCAGGGCCGGGGGAGTACTCCGGGAGTGAGCATGTCAGCGCACCCGTCGATCAAAACCCCCGGGTTGATCCACATCTCCAGTGGAAATAAAGGGGTTCTCAGCGCGTCATTTCCCTGTCAGACAATAAAATACCCTGCTGACTACGTGACTGCTCCCCCCTCTCGTCGGGGGCATCCAGGGTAATTCAACTCAGAGATTGCAGCCCCAATCTGGTCGCGATCCATCGCGAGCCCGCAGCGCGGGCAGGAATGGATCCTGAGGCAGGTACACGCATGGCAGGTATTACCTTCTCCCGGTCGAACCAGTGTTGCATTTCCTTTCGGAGTTGCGAGACGGGCTTAGCGCTCCTCCGAGCGCGTCGGGTTCGACGTGCCGGAAGAGGGACAGGCCAGGGAAGCACCCATCCGTTCTTGTAGCCCGAAGCGCTGCTGCAACCGATCGATCGCCTCCTGGTCTACCGGTTAGTCTCGCTTGGCCGCTCGCAAGCCCCCTCCGTTAGGGAGTAGCTAACCCTCTCGATTCCAGGAAGGCTCCTATCCGTTTCAGAGCCTCCTTGAGATCGTCCCGCGAAACCGCATAGGCGCACCGCACATGCCCGGTCCCGGACGGCCCCAGGACGCTACCCGGAACAACTGCCACATGTTGTTCGCGGAGGAGCGCCTCTGCAAACTCGTCATCGGTCATGCCGGTGCTCTCCACCGAGGGGAAGGCATAGAATGCACCCTTCGGGAGGTGACAGGTAAGACCAAGTTTGTTTAACCCGTCGACGAAGAGGTTGCGGCGGAGCCGGTACTCCTTGACCATAGCATCCTTCTCCGCTCCCCCGTTCCGGAGCGCCTCGTAGGCCGCAACCTGTCCCATCACCGGGGCGCAGAGCGCGACGTACTGGTGGATCTTTAAAGCCGCCGCGGCGATCTCAGCAGGGGCACAGAGGTAGCCGATCCGCCATCCAGTCATGGCGAAGGCCTTTGAGAACCCATTAAGAGTGATAGTCCGCTCACGGAGCTCGGGGATCGCCGCCGGCGCGAAGTGGTCGCGATCGTAAGTGAGCTCGGCGTAGACCTCATCACTGATGAGGAGGAGGTCGTGGTCGACCAGGAGATCGGCGATCCCACGCCAGTCCGCCTCCTGCATCACCCCACCGGTGGGATTATTCGGGAAGTTTGCTATCAAAGCCTTCGTCCGCGGGGTGATACTCTCTGCGAGTGCATCGGCGGTCAGCCGGAACTCATCCTCAGCCCTGCAGGGAACCGTCACCGGGATCCCGCCGACGAGGGAGACACAGGGGATGTAGGAGACATAACAGGGCTCAGCGACCAGAACCTCATCGCCAGGGTCCACAACGGCCCGGATGGCAATATCAGCAGCCTCTGAGACGCCGCAGGTCACGATGATTTCTTCATCGGCATCGTAGCAAATACCAAACCTGGTGTCGAGGTAGCGGCTGATAGCGTCCCGGAGCTGGGGCGTCCCCTTGTTTGAGGTATAGGAAGTCAATCCCTGTTCAATGGAGTAGATAGACGCCTCGCAGACGCACCAGGGGGTCACGAAATCCGGCTCGCCGACGCCCAGGGATATGACATCCTCCATCGTTTGGGCGATATCAAAGAACTTCCGGATGCCAGAAGGGGGAATGGCATGGGCCCGCGCGGAGACGAAATCCCTCAATGCATCTCACCTCAGAATGAGTACGGGAGACGCTCGATATCACCGCGCGCGGTGAAGGTGATGCCGTTCTCCTTGTAGGTCTTCATGATGATGTGCGTTGCCGTCTCCCTGATGCGGTCCATAGGTGCGATCTGTTCGGCCACGAACCTGGCGATCTCGTGCATGCTCGAACCAGTCACCAGCACCTGGAGGTCATAGGCGCCGGTCACCAGCCGGAGCGACCGGACCTGCGGGAACCGGGCGATCCGCTCCGCAATCCGGTCGTAGCCAAAGTCCCGCTCAGGTGAGACCTTCAGTTCGATCACCGCGGCGACGACACCGTTGCCGGCCTGCTCCCAATTGACGACTGCCGCGTAGCGGCGGATTGCTCCGGCCTCTTCCAGCCTGCTGATCCGGTCTTTCACATCCTGTTCACTCAGTTCAGTCATCACCGCGAGATCGCTCACCGGTGTGCGACAGTTCTCCTCCAGCAGCTGGAGGAGAATAAGGTCCTTCTCATCCATGTTTGTCACCTGAACATTGCTCTTAGTCGGTTGATATCGAGTTCTTTCAGTCTCTGGTCATCGAGTCTTGGATCGCGCGTGATAACCTCCTCGATCTTGCTCGTCGTTGCATCAAACCACATCTCCTTCGTCCGGCCGTAACGGCCGCGGGAGACGACCCGGGTGTTGATGACACCGAGCATGTTGAGCTCTGAGATGAGGTCCGTGATCCGGCGGTGCGTCAGGACATCGAGATCGATGATCCGGGCGATCTCGCGGTAGACTACCGTGACCTCGCCACTCGTGAAGATTCGTTTGCCCATCCGCTCGAGGATCAGCATCGCGTAGAGGACTGCCTTGCTCTGGGTCGGGAGGGTGGAGACGCACTCCACCATACTGTCGGTCTCGATCTTCTCCTGGGCCATCCTGACATGCTTCTCACTCACGCTCGCGGCGTTCTCACGGTCGGCAAGTTCCCCCGAGACCCGAAGGAGGTCGAGCGCCCTCCTGGCATCACCGTGTTCCTGCGCCGCGAGCGCCGCGCAGAGCGGGATGACCGTCTCGTCGAGCGCTCCATCAATAAACGCCATATCCGCTCTCTGCTGGAGAATATCACAGAGCTGCGGAGCGTTGTAAGGGGGAAAGACGATCTCCTCCTCGGAGAGTGAGGAAAGGACTCGGGGGTCCAGGAAATCGGTGAACCGGAGATCGTTTGAGATCCCGATCATGCTTACCTTCGCGAACTTGAGGTCAGAGTTGATCCGGGTGAGGTTGTAGAGGGTGTCATCACCGCTCTTCTTGACAAGTTTGTCGATCTCGTCAAGGACAATAACCATGACCCCGCCGGTGCTCTCGAGCTGGTTCTTCAGCTCCATGTAGACCTGATCGGTTGGCCATCCGGTCATCGGAATGAGATTCCGGGGGCTGTCGCTTGGATGCCGGTCAGCGTCGTCGAGACAGTTCGCGATCTGGGCGAGCACCCGATACTGGGTATCAATCACTTCGCAGTTGAGGTGGACAACCTTACACTTCGTCCCGGCAAGAGCGCTTGCGTTCTCGAGTTCTGTCCCGACATATCGGACCGAAGCCGTCTTCCCGGTCCCGGTCTTGCCGTAGATGAGGATATTCGAGGGGGTCTCGTTGTTAAGAGCAGGTGCAAGGATGGATGCAAGTTCATCGATCTGCGGCTTTCGGTGGGGGAGGACGTGAGGGCGATAACTGTGACGGAGCACTTCCCTGTTTTTAAATATACGTCTATTGGTCAGGTATTTCTTAAAGAGGCCCATAGGATTGGTTCTATCGTCCGACATGATTTCATCCAGAGAGGTTGCCAGGACAGAATATTTTCGTGTCATGGGCACTTAGTATGATCGTTCTTGAGGCAGATAACCCCTTCGTTTCCACTGGAACTCCCAGCAGTTGGTTGCTGGCATAGAAGACCCCCGGATATCCCCACGGGGTGCGATCGGAACCTGCAATACAAAAAAAGGATATCGGCCTTTGATCCAGCAACCATGTCCTGACAACCATGTCCTGAGGATGACAGAACCAGACACCAGGAGCAGAGTAATTCATGGATAGAGAGATGGCTGGTGCGGAAGAGTGGGTAACAAGTGTGGGGACCCCCCTGGATCAGTGGATCGCCCCGACCCCTTTGTTTCCAGTGGAGATGTGACAATGATACAACACTGTTGTATCATACAGACAGGATGACAATAGCTATGTGTAACTGTGTGAGTAAAGATATAAAAACTAATCGTAAAGTCACAGAGATGAAGAAAGAACTCAGGAACAGAGAGATAAGGAAAAAGAGAGCAGGAAATTGGATGAAACAGACAGGTCAGTTACAAACCTGATCCCCTTTTCTCCTCTATCTATTATGTGAATCAGCACCCCCCTGGGTAACAGTGAACCTTTGCACTTGAAACTTCATGTGCGCTACTGTCTTGTTCATATACCTCTCCTCCGTGTTTTTTGGTTTCCTACATGCGACTCTATCTTCCCTCTACAAACCGATGTATCATACAGGAGTTTGGGGGAACGTATGGATGACAGCCAAACCCCCACGCACCAGAACTCGCGAAATGATGTGAAATGTTCCACTAGTTCCAGTGGAAACAAAGGGGTCGGGGATTGCATACCATCACCCACGAGATACAAAGAAGTAAAATGTGTGATACAGAAGTACTAGAAGATCATATGGAGAGTAACCATCTTAAACCCCTCACCGTGACCGGTGCCGTTGTCACCGTCTCTTCCAGCCGGAAACCTGAAACCGACACCAGCGGGAAGGCGCTCATCGACATTCTCACAGTCGCCGATATTGAGGTGACTCATTACACTGTGGTCCCCGACGACCTGGAACGGATCCGGTTCGAGGTCTATGTGGCGCTGTCACGTGCAAACTGTATCATCTTTACCGGGGGCACCGGGCTCACGCCCGACGACTGCACCATCGAGGCGATCGCGCCGCTGCTCGAGAAGGAGATCCAGGGATTTGGTGAACTCTTTCGCCTGAAGAGTTACGAGGAGATCGGAACCGCCGCAATCCTTTCACGAGCAATCGCCGGCATCATCGGCGGCCGGGCGGTTTTCTGCATCCCCGGATCCAGAAAGGCGGTCACGCTCGCCGCCCGGGAGATCATCATCCCTGAGATAAGACACATTCTCACCCACGCATCAGCGGGTCAGCGATAGACGTCAAGGAGCGCCACCCGTTCGAGCACCAGCTCGCGGAACCGCTCCGCCCCCACCGCCTGGATCTCTTCGGGTGTGATACCGAAGAGGTCCGCGAGGCGGACCTGCTTTGCGGGGTCGATCTCTTCCCAGTCTTCATCGACGAACGTCACAAGATCGACGAGACGCTCCCTGATGCCCGGCATCGGCGGGCAGACGGCAACATAGGCCCGGTTAACTCCCGGGTGGATACCAAAGAACGCGGCCACCTGGCACTGCCTGGTCCCCGCAGCGTAGAGGAGCGCCTCCATCTCAATCGAGTTTGCTATTGGCTCGCCGCTGGTCCATGACCGCCACGCGTGCCGGAGCGCCATCTCCACGTGGTCGCGCCCTGCCAGGCGGTCGGTGTCGAAGAAGATGATATGGGTTTTGTATTCGTTGGCGATCCTCCGGATCCTTCTCAGGAAGTCGGCATTGTCATCGACCGTAAAGACCGCCTGGTAGATATCACATACTGCCTCTGTCATCTTTTTATTCACCCGAACCAGGAGAGGGATGATTGTTCGTCACCGGTCTCCTCGATCTCGTCCCGCACTCCTTCGAGCTGCTCGAAGACCTGGGCGGCGATCTTCTGTCCGACGATCTTCCCGACCTTCGCCGGCCCTGCGGCGCGCAACGCATCGATCGACCCGAGGCCGTTGTTAAAGAGCCGGCGGGCCCTGACCCGCCCGATTCCTCGGAGCCTGATGAGAGGCAGGAGCTCCTTTTTGATGCCGTGTTTGGTCCGAAGTTCTATCTCCTCAATGGGCTTGGCGAGGTGCGGCGCAAAGAGCTGCGCGAGGTGCCGGCTTGCGTGGATCAGCCAGGCGATGCTCTCCACCATCCCATAGATATCGCCGGGCCCGACATTGTAGCGCCTGCAGATGGCGTCTTCGCTTTCTTCATTCACCCAGTCATTGAGGAGGAGCGCGGTCTTGAGGCTCCGGTCGAACTCCTCGCCCGCATCCCAGGGAATCTCTATCCAGAGTTCATCCCGATGGTCAGCAAGGAACCGGTCCAGGAAATAGATATCGTCCCTCCTGACGTAGAGGGTCAGCATATCGGGCGTAGAGCAGAGCAGCTGTAGGAGGCCGATATCGGTGTACTCCTTCCGGCCGATCATCGCCGTCACGATCACCTCAGCGCTCCGGGGGTCGATGTAGAGCCTGGAGACGAGCGCCCCATACTCGGTGGGCTCGAGCCACTCCCCTACCTCGGTGATCATCTCGCTCTCGCGCAGAAACTCAAGCCCGCGGTCAACCGCGCGCTTCAGTGCTGCTGGACTCTCCCCCTGGTGGGCGTAGAACGTCCTGTCCATGAACCCCAGCACCTCGTCGCGCTTGCGAGCGAATCTGGTCGCGATGAGTGAGAGGATGTGGGTGCAGAGGACCGCCTCGTTCGCACATCGGCTCCTGACATCCTCGGCCGGCGCGTTGATGTAGCAGTCGAAGAGCTCTTCAATCATCTCCTCCGACTTTGCTATCAGGACCGCCTCTCCGTAAGGGTCGAGGTGCGGCCGCCCGGCCCGCCCTGCCATCTGCCTGTACTCCCTGACCGGTATGGGAACCATTCCCTTCCCGGCGTTGAAGCGGAGGTAGTCACGGACGACCACGCGCCGGGCGGGCAGGTTCAGGCCGGCGGCGAGCGTCGGGGTGGAGGCGATCACCTTGATCTCTCCATCTCGGAATCCCGCTTCAACGATCTGCCGCTCCTCCCGTGCGAGCCCGGCGTGGTGGAATGCCGCCCCCTGCGCCACGCAGGAGGCAAGGATCCTCCCCATGTTCGTTCCGGTGTTTGAGCGTATCTTATCGGCGTAGCCGGCGAGGACCGGGTTTGCGAGTTTCAGCCCGGACGCGGCGCGTTTTGCAAACGCCTCGGCATTTTTGCGGGAATTGACAAAGACCAGGCACTGTCCCCCCTCCTCCACCGTGTCGAGGACGAGGTCCAGGTCCTCATACTTGCTCCTTCGCTCGATTACCCGGTTGCGGTCGGCAAACTGGATGCTGTTCTGGAAGAAGACCCCTTCCCGGAGGTCGACCGGTCGCCAGTCGCTCTCCACGAGTTCAGCATCGAGCCACCCGGCCAGGTCCTGCGGGTTGCCGATGGTGGCGGAGAGAGCGATGATCTGCATGCCAGGGTTTTTATGCCGGAGCTTAACTATCACCATCTCAATGGTCGCTCCCCGGGAGGGGTCATCGATGAGGTGGACCTCGTCGAGGACCAGCAGGGTGATATCTGCAAGCCACGGTGTCTGGTTCCGCAGGAGCGAGTCTACCTTCTCGCTTGTCGCCACGATAATATCGTTTCTCCCGAGGTACTCGTCTTTTCGATCGAAGTCGCCGGTGGCGATACCGACGCGGAGCCCTTTCCCCGAGAACTCCTCGAACTTCTCACTCGCGAGCGCTCGCAGGGGAACGATGTAGAGACACTTGCCGCCCTGCTGGACCTGGTGGTGCATCGCCATCTCGGCGACCAGGGTCTTGCCGCTCGCTGTCGGGATAGCGATAAGAAGGTTTTTTCCAGAAAGGAGTCCTGCCTCGACGCAGGAGGCCTGCGGCGGGTAGAGTTTCGTGATTCCGCGTGCCATGTAGCTGGCAGCCAGGTCCTGCGGGATCGGCAGGTCGGCTATCTCCATGTATACCCCTTCATTTCCACTGCAGACCATATATTCTGGCTGTCATGGACGTGGATGGGGCCCGCCCACCCGCGCCAGCTCATGAGTAGTACTCCAGCATCTCGTGTTTTGCTTCTTTCCTCTTCCGGTCGAGGAACGCATAGACGTTCTCGTGAGGCACTCCCTGGATCAGCATCTCCACCGCTTTCCTCGCGGTCTCGTTCTGATCCGGGAGACCGATGATCGCGACGGTCTTCCCGTGGACCGAGATCTGCGTGTTGGTCATATCCTCGATCTGGGCGCGGGAGGTTCCCGCCTTGCCGATGATCCTGCCCCGGAGCCGCTCGAGGTGTCGGGTCGTGCCCGAGAGATCAGTCAGATCGATCACGTCAAGCATCATATCTTCGTCCTCAAGCAACCGGAATGCACGCTCTGGCGAGAACCCCCGGTTGATCGCCTGGATGATGCTCGTCGCCGTCATGACGGCGACAGGGTCGTCCCCCTCGATCACCACCGTCCCCTCCTCGCTGTCGATCCGGAGGGATACTCCGGTTTTTTCTTCGATCTCGCGTTTCGTGGCTCCCTTTTTACCGATGATTACACCGATCCTGGCTGTTGAAACTTTTATCTCCTGTCTGGCCATGGTTACTTCCTTCTCTCAAGTCTTTTCAGGGTTCCCGGTCTCCGTTGCCGGTGATCGCTCTCACGATCTCCTGCTCATCCTGCACGTCGCAGTAGCGGGAGAAATATCTGTTGATGTTCCTTATATCCCGGATCAAGAACGTGGGTGCCTGCGGATGGTCCAGAGTGACTGCCTGCCCCATATCGATCAGGTATGGTTTCTCGTGATAGAGAATATTGTATTCGGAGAGATCGGCATGGACCAGGCGCGCGTCCTGGTAGAGTCGTCTCATGTAATCGAGAACCTCCTGGTAAACCGCTCTGTAATCATCCACTTCTGCGAGGCGGAGCTGGGGATACGGGATCTCCTCCTCACCGAGGAACTCCATAAGGAGGATGTTCCGGTCGAAGGCGAGGGGCTCGGGGACCGGGAGCCCGACATCATGTGCCCGGGCGAGGTTGCTGTACTCTTTCTTCGTCCAGGCAAAGATGATACCCTTGCGTGACCCCCGGACGCTCGCGAACCGGCGGTCTCCCGCCAGGTATTCGGCCATCGCCTTGAAGTTCGCGGTCTGGATACGGTAAATCTTGATGGCGATCCCCTGGTTATCATGTTCACCATAGTAGATGTTTGCTTCTTTCCCGGTGCTGACCGGCCCGCCGATGGCGGAGATCACTTTTCTGTGGACAAGCTTGTAGAGGGCCATGAGGGTGACTTCGTCGAAGACATCGTCCCGTACCTTCATCATGTCTGCGTCCTTTACCCGGACGCCCATCGCCTCGATCTCGCGGTCGAACCGCTCATACTCATCCCTGCGGCCCACTGCCGGATCACCTGCTGCAGACGTAGTCGTGTACGGGGGCGAGGATATCGATGAGATGGTCGGCGGCCGCCGACTTCAGGTCCAGCGGATGGATCTCGCCGGCGGCGTAAGCCCGCTCGAGGTCTTCGTAGGTGGTAAACTCCCGGTCCCCGCCGAACTTCGCAGGCCGGTGGATAGTGATCGCCCCGGTCCGGGGGAATATGTGGTATTGCAGGATCTGAAGCACCGGGTTATTCTCAATCTGGGGTGGACAGAATGCCTTCTTTATCTTCTGCTTGATATCCTCTTCTGAATCGGCGACCGATATGACGTTTCCTGCCGACGACGACATCTTCTGCCCATCGAGACCGCTGATGATTGGCGTGTGGATGCAGACCGGCGCCTGATACCCGATTACGGGAAGGTGTTCCCGCGCGAGCATGTGGATCTTTCGCTGGTCGATCCCGCCGAGGGCGGCGTCCACTCCAAGGGTCGCGATATCAACTATCTGCATGATCGGGTAGACCATCTGGGAGACCGTGGGGTTCTCCATCTGCCGCCCGACCTCGTCCATGCTCCTTCTTGCCCGGTTGAGGGTGATCGCCTGGGAGAGCTTCAGGACGGAGAGCTCATACTCTGGCGTGAGTTGCACATCCGAGCCAAGGACGTATTTTGCGTCAACAAGCCCCAGCCCCTCGAAACATCGCCGGTTATATCTGGCAATCTCCCGGATCTCTTCCATGGTCCCTTTGCGGTTCAGGAACGCGTGGAGGTCGGCGATGAGCACGGTCACCTCGAACCCTGCTTTCTGCAGGTCTATCAGTTTATTCACCGTCACCATGTGGCCGAGGTGGATCTCGCCGCTCGGCTCGTAGCCGGTGTAGACCCGCTTGATCGGACAATCGATGAGCGCACGCAGTTCCTGGTCAGTGATGACCTCTATGGTATTTCGTGTCACCAGTTCGTAAGGATCCATCGAAAATAGTGGGTTTTCTGGAGAGTTAATGGTTCTTCTTCCCCAGCGGTTTATCCGATGGCGACGAGGCCAAGAGCCTTATCGGTCATCCGGATGGACTCCTCTGGATCCTCTACCGTTCCCATCAGGGCCCGGATGCAGTCGATGTTCTCAGGGATGACGTCGGCCTCCTGGTGGATGGCCTGGAAACAGTAGAACTCCTTACCGTTGAGCACCGCGACCGACTCCTCAAAGATGCCGTTCTCCCAGAGGTCGGTCCTGGGCCGGCCGAGATCCTGGGTGTACTCCCGGAGCTGGGCGTTGCTCTTGATCCCGGTGGCCTTACGGACAAGCCCGATACGGCTGTGGTCCTCAAAGACCTTCAACACCGCATCCCGCGTGGTCTCGTGCTTTAAGTCTGCCTGTATCGCGTGCATGTGCATAAACGTCGTCGGAACGATCATCGCGAGGGTGACGATGTTTATGTGCGGGAGAACGGTCTGGAGGTCTGGGCCGTGGTGGCTCGGGATGGTGGCCGGATTGAGGACGATGGCGTCGACTGGTCCCCGCTTGATGTCGTCAGGGTCAGCTCCTCGTCTGACCATCACCGCCCTGACCCGCTCAACGCCGAAGGCCTGATCCAGGGCGTGGATGAGCCGGATGAGCCCGGTGGTGTTACACGAGACGACCCGAGCAAACTGCTTTCCTGCAGCCTCCCTGTAGTTCGCATGGGCGTTGAACGAGAACGCGGCGACCTCGTGCTCCTCACCGCCCTGGAAGATCGCCTTCTTTCCGAGCTTCTCGTAGATCGGCTTGTTCTTCTCCCCGACGCCGCCAGGAGTGGCGTCCACGACGATATCGGCAGCCTTCAGCATCGCATCTACATCACCTGCGACCTCGATGCCTGCCTTCTCAAATGCCGGCTTCTTCGAGAGGTCTGCTATGTAGAGGGGATACCCGCGCTCTTTTGCGACGTAAGCCTCGGCAGAGACGCTCGTCTTCGAGACCCCTACGACTTCCATGTCAGGCTGTGCGGCGACCGCATCGGCGACCCGTTTACCGATGGTGCCGTAGCCGTTGATTGCGACTTTGATCATGCATGATGGAATACTGAACAAAAATTAATAAAGGTTGCTGATTTGTAAATATGGTTGTTGTCCTGGGTGTTTATCATAAATTGGGTTTTCTGAATGCCCATAATCGCCTTCAGGCCATGCAATCATGGCAAAGGCGACCTCAAGATATATGGGGCCAGCCTCCACGTGGGTCATGGTGGCAGAGTCTTCCTGCCGCCCTTCTCCGGGAGGGCTTATATGGGGGGTCAGTGCTACGAAGGTACACAACCATGGAGAAGCAGCCTACCCTTGTGACTGACCGCCTGCTCCTGCGGCCGTTCGACTTTGCGGACGCCCCGGAGGTGCAGCGGCTCGCCGGCGACTACGAGGTCGCGTCCCGCTCTCTTGCTATACCCTACCCCTATGCCGACGGGGTGGCTGAGGCCTGGATTGCTACTCACCGCCCCGGGTTCGAGAAGGGGCTACATGTTCTCTACGCCGTCACCCGTCTTCGAGAGCAGGACTTCGTGGGCGCGGCCGGGCTCGTGGAGATCAGCCGCCGCCACGGGCGAGCGGAGCTCGGTTACTGGGTGGGGAGACCTTACTGGGACCGTGGGTACGCCACCGAGGCTGCCCGGGCGGTGATCGAGTACGGGTTTTTGGTCCTAAAACTACACCGGATCTATGCCATGCACTTCTCCCGCAACCCGGCCTCCGGTCGGGTGATGGAGAAGTGTGGGATGGTGCATGAAGCGCACCTCCGGGAGCATGGCCAGAAGTGGGGCGTCTTTGAGGACGTTGATGTCTGGGGGATCCTCCACGACGAGTGGCGGCAGCGGCGTACCGGGTCGGCGATCCGGGAGTGCCGTTGAACCGGCCAGTTCAATGATGCAACTCCTGTAGTACAGGGAATATATTACCCACCCGGCCGATGGATTAACGGGGAATGTGGATGGGGTTCGCCCCACCCTCTTATGACTCCCGCCGGAGGCGTCCATCTGTGCCCTGTCTCTTCTCCACCGGCCAGACAGCCGGATGGCTGTCTGCGGCGCGAGCATACCTCATCTTCTGACGAACGCGGCGTAGCCCCGGTGTCCCCCCTCGCAGGCGGTCCTGAAGACAAGAACTTCCTTTCCGTGGTGTTGCAGTTGCCGGGCATAGGCCTTTGCGGCCTGCTGGGTCTCATAGAGCCGGTCGGCGTAATACTCTGCCTCGTCGACGACCCGTCGCTGCCGTATCCTGATCCACTCTGTTTTCGGGCGTTGTCCCATGCTCAATGGTTGAGGCAGCCGCGCTAAAAAGGATTACCTCCCTCCGACACCGCCACCGCCGAAACCACCGCCACCGCCGAAACCGCCGCCACCGAATCCCCCGGTCCTGTCCGAGGATGGTGGGGAGTAGAGGATAATGGGCGCAAAGATCGCCGGTATATTCGAGTAGAGCGGCATCCCGACGTCCGGGATGCTGATATTCAGGTCCTTCATCGCCGCTTCAACCGCTTCACCGAGGCCGAGCGCGGTCCCGTAGACCAGCCACTCCCCCCACATCGAGAGGTCGGCCGGGGAGTACTTCCGGATCAGGGCAAGGTCGGAGAGGAAATGGGCAAACGCGTCCCACTCTAGTTTCTCCTTGTAGTGGTCGCCCTTCCAGTGGCCAAAGAGGGTCGAGGGGAAGAGTGCTGCAATCCCGACCTGAACCGCGACGATGAAGGAGAGGATACCGGCCGGGACCAGGAGGTAGGCCGCGCCCGGCGCGAAGATGAACGTCAGGATAGAGAGCCCACAGGGGATGGCGCCGAGGAAAGTAAGCGGGAGAATGATCTCCCGGCCGTCCCTGACGTACTGCCGGGAAAGTGTGGTATCCACGCTTCCAGTCAGCGCGGTCAGCGACTGCTGGTACTGCAGGATCCGGTGCTGGTAGCCAGGACTCCGTCGGGCGGTCTCGGCAAACGCCGCGAGCTCAGCGGTATCCACAATGTGGTCATCTGCGACGTTCGAAAGGAAGTTGAGTACCCGCTGCTCGTAGGGGTCTGATGACTCCTCTGAGACGATCCTGACCGTAACCCCGCCATCAGGCTTCTCGGTCACCACGATCTTTCCCTGCCTGTGGAGGTCAAGCACTGTCGCGTAGAAGCCGTCATCGTCGAACTCAAGAGCGTCGCCCTTGAAAAGGAGGTTCACCTGCCAGGGTTTGAGATCTGTGTTCGGCGTGAAACTCAGGTATTCGGGCACCGTAAACTGCTTCTCCCTGCCATAGCGGAGGTAGACGCCGAGGAGGATGAACGGCATCGCGAGCACGAGGAGGATCGAGAGGCTGTGGAGAACCCCTGCCGCGCCGTAGAGGATTGCAGGCCAGCGGTTGGCGTCGGCTGTCTTCTGCCGAACGTCCGGGACGTACTCCGGGAATCCTCCGACTCTCTCTATGAACGCAGGATCGAGGACCAGCTCAACGTTCAACGCGTCGTCCTGGGAGGCGCTCCCTGTTATTATGACGGCCTCGGCGGTCCGCTTGATATTAAGGGTTGGAGGATGGGTGTAAACCTCCTCGATATCGCCGGCGAATGGGAGAATGATGCGCAGGTCACGGTAGGGGACGTGCTCATCAACGAGTTTTAGGTTCAGGTGCGCCCACTTCTCATCATACTCGATTGGTGGCCGGACCCGGTATCGGTACTCCACGGTATAGGTCCCCGGTGCGAAGTAGTCAGGGTTATATATCCCCACCTCGTTTGCGAACGCAAGGTCCCGGATAATTGCAAGATCCGAAGAGCTCGCGTTCCCGGCTGCCGTCCTGACCTCGTTTTCCAGGTTCTTAACGTAGCCGACGGTCCCGGGCGGCGCAGTCATGCCCAGGAACTCGATGTGCGGCTGATCGGTGGGCCCGAAGGTGAGCGGCGCGTTCCAGTAGCGAAAGAGCATCCGGTACTCCCCCGCCGCGCGGACGTCGTAGGTGTACCGTTCGACCAGGGTCCCGTTCTCGAAGAAGACAGCATCGTAGGTCTGAACGTCCAGATTCCCGCGAAAGAGCCCCGGAAGCGCAGTCGCTCCGGCAACCGCCAGCACCCCGACGAGGAGGGTGATGGAAACGAGGATGATGATCTGCTGCCGTTCAGTCACGCGCATGGTCAATCAGAACGATATCGTTGGGGTCCGCTCGATCTCCTCACCAAACTCGAGATACTGCAGTTTCTCAAACCCCATGACGCCGGCGACCAGGTTCGAGGGAATTGTATCGGTCATGGTGTTGTACTGCTGGGCGATGTTGTTGTAGGTGTAGCGCTGCCGGGCGATCTCGTCCTCGATCCCTCTTACTGCGCCCATCAGGTCCTGCACTGTCTGAGAGGTCTTGAGATCGGGGTAGTTCTCGGCGACGGCGAGGAGCCGCCCGAGGGCCGACCGGGATTCACGTTCAAGGTCGTTTAAGTCTCCTGGCCCGGCGCTGCCGATACGGGCCCGCATCGCAGTTACCCCGGTCAGCGTCTCCTTCTCAAAAGCCGCGTAACTCTTCACCGCACCGAGGAGCTGCTCGATCATGTCCAGCCGTTTCTTCATCGCGACCTTCACCTGACCGAGCGTTGCTTCGGCAGAGTTTTTGAGCGAAAAAAACCGGTTATAGATGCTGATGAACGTTGCCGCGATGCCTATTGCGATCAGCACCACGACGGCGATGAGGATGAGGGATAGGATGTCCACCACATTGTCACCATATAGTGTATGTAACGTAAGGCGTATTAAGGGATGATCCCGAAATCGCACAGTGGGGTAGGAAACACCGGATACCGGTGCGTTCCTTACGCATCTTCCGCCCTGAATCTTGGACAGGACGCCGGGGATACCGGCAAACGGCTACGGGATCCACGAGGCGCCATACTCCAAAAAGACACAACCTGTTCCACCCATCCTGAAAAGGTACGGCATACCGCCCTTGTTGGTCTCCATCCATGCGGACTCTATTTCAGCCTCATGGGGTTCACACGCACCATTGTTTCGCGTGTTACTGACCACCCGCTCAAGCATCAGGATCCGCAAGGTAGAATGAAACCCACTACTCCGTGATCTCCTCACCGGAGCTCACCATCGCCACGATCTTCCCATTCACGTCGCGCAGGAGGGCGTTGTGCCAGAGGATCTGCCGCTCCCGGCCGTCTCGAGTGACGACTGGACTCTCCTCGTAGGGGAGCGGTTCGCTCTCCCCGGCAACCAGGCGGGCGAAGTTCTGGGCAAGCCGGTCGCGGAGGCGTTCCGGGACGACTGTTGCAAACCAGTTCTTTCCGGTGAGGTCTTCCTTGGCATACCCCAGGATCTCATATCCTCTCTGGTTCACCAGGTCGATGGTACCGTCCGCATTGATCACCGCGATCATCACGCCGGCAGCGTCTAGATATCCCTGCGCGCGGTCACGCTCGGCGATCAGGCGGTCTTCGGCAGCGACGCGGTTGGTGACGTCCTCCGCGATGCCGAGCACGTACTTCAGCATGCCCCGGGAGTTGAAGATCGGGATCCTCTTCACGGATAGGATCTGGCCGTCCTGGAGGTGGATCTTCTCTTCCCGGACGTCCGATTGCTCCAGTGTCTCCTGGCCCTCACTGGTGAAGAAAGCCGCCATCTCGGGGGGGAAGAGGTCTCTGGCCTGCCTCCCGGTCATCTCCTCCTGCGTCATCCCTAGGAAGGTCTCGGCGGCCCGGTTTGAGAAGACAAACGTGTTCCCCTGCACCTCCTGGACGAAGACCATGCTCGGGATGTTGTTGACTACCGAGTAGAGGAATGATTTCCACTGGGCCACCCGCTTTGTGGCGCGCATTCGTTCGGTGACGTCGCGGCAGACCACCCGGTAACCAGTGAAGTCACCGATTATATCATAGATCGGCGTCCCGCTCACCTCGAGGATGACAGCGCTCCCGTTCCGGTGGAGCATCGTCCACTCAAAGAGGATTCTGGGTTTTGGGTTGGCAAGGAGTGCGGCCAGCTGTGCCCTGACGCGTTCCGCCTTTCCGGATGCCATAAAGTCGTAAGGAGTCTTCCCGAGCATCTCTTCAGGTGCATAACCGAGGATTTCCCGGCTCTTTGGGCTGACGTAGGTGAACGCGCAGGTCTCGTCCACGTTCAGGATGAGGTCGTTGATGTTCTCGACAAGGCTCCGGAAGAGCATCTCGCTCTTGCGCAGGGCCTCCTCTGCGCGTCGTCTCTCGGTGATATCCTCGAGGATGATGGTGACTCCTGGTGTTCCATCGTTGAAGACGGTGGGGAGGAACTTGACCCGGAAGAAGAATTCCTCGACATGTCGCAGGAACTGGAGTTCTTCCACAACCTCACTGCCGTTGAGCGCATCGGTGATCCGCCTCTGTATCAATGGATGGTCAAACGCGGCAAGCTGCGACTTCTCAACACTCTTTCCTGTAATATCATCTCGCTCTACCCCCGCAAATGCACAGACCGCATCGTTTGCCTGGATGATCCGTCGGTTGCGGTCAAGCACCAGCACCAGGTCTGATGAGAAGTTGAGCATGGCGGAGATGGGAACCCTCTGTGAGAGGTAGAAGACCTTGGCTTTCCCATAGGTCTTCATCTCTACCTGGCCCGAGACGAGGAGGACATCGAGGTACCGGGAGACGGTGTTCCGGTTAACTCCAACGGCGGCAGCGATATCGGAGACCGACATACCTCGTGGGTGTTCTTTCAGGACTCGAAGTAGGGGAGAGACTGCATCGCTGTTGGGGTCCATGTGGATTCTATTTCGCGCCCTAAGATATAGTGTTTTGCAGCGGCGCATGGCGTTGATGACTTACCTAATGCTAAACCACAATGCAAGGCGTTAGAGAAAAAGAATATATAGTAAATCGATCAACACGTGATCCCCAGAGTCAGTTAGAGAATGGGGAAATCTCTACTGCTATCCGGGCCATGGGCACAGCTGGTCCGGACCGGCGCAAGATCGCGGCTGGGGCCGGTGAAACCTGAAATATTTGCACCAGCGTCATGGTTGAAGCTTTTGCCCGGGAACGGGCCCGGGCACACCTCTCTAAACCCTCATACCAATGCGGTGGGACGGCACTCCGGGGCGGCCGGCACAATCGCCCCAGAGTGCCGCAGCAGCCATCGCGTGGTTATCACGCACCCGACAACACCCCTCTTTTTTATCCTGTGAGGATAGTAGCATTGACTCCGGGTGTCCGGCCATCGGGAGGGGCGGTCCGTCAGGCCAGCAGGGACCCCAGCGCCCCGGGAAGATCCTCCTTTGCCGTGACCACCTCTGCAGACTCCTCAAGCATCAGGTTGACTCGCTCGTGGTGCCCGGCGAGCCGGAAATCGGTCCGGAGTGCGACAACCCTCTTTTTGAGGGCATACGCATATCCCATCTCCCAGGACGTCCCAGAATCAGCGTCTGCACCATCGATGACCGCCACCACGACATCGGCGTCCCGGAGCGCCCGGAGGTGCTGCGTGAATATGGCCGCATGCTGCTCTCGGCACCGGGTGTGGCTCGTGTCCCCCACCTCCTGGGGGAGATAGACATCGAAGAGGTGCCGCTCGAGGAGGTCGTGGAGTGCCAGGTTGTAGGTCTGTTCCGCCTCGGAGAAGAGCGGGGCGGCGAGGTAGATGCGGTATCGGGCGAAGTCCTTCACGTCTACCACACGGATCTCAGGGAATCGGGCGAGGAACGCCCCGCGCCCGGGTTGTTTCTTGGATGAGTAGTACGTGGTATTCACCCCGCAGGCGGGAGAAGAGTCCACCCCGACGATCGCAAGCGGTGGCTCACGGCGCTCTCTGATCGTGGTGCGGACTTCCTCCTCGAGCCGATCGAGGAGCGCCGTAAACCCCGGTGTCGCGAGCCGTTCGAGGAACGAACCTGGTGGCCGGTCGGCTCCGAGGTAGATCGTCTCCGGGCAGGGGAGCGGGACCATCTCGATGGAGAAGCGTCGGCAGCGCTCAACTGCGCGGTGAAAGTGATGGATATCCTCGTCAGTCGTTATCCCCCGGGCGCGGTATGTGGGGTTTAGAATGCAGGGAGCGACGAGCACGTACATTGATAGTACCTGGATGGCGTACCATAACAAGATAGATGATACCGCTCTACGCCTACCGCGACAACACCTGTGACCCCAGGAAGTGCACGGCAAAGAAACTCGCACAGCGCGGACTTGCCGTCATCGTCACTTCCATCGCGAGGATCCCCCGTTCGACCCTCCTTCTTGACCCGACCGCGGAGCAGGCGGTCTCACCCGCCGACCGGCACCTCCCCTCGATAACGGCGCTCGACTGCTCCTGGGAGGTGCTCGACACCGGCGCTGTTTCCTCCTGGCGTAACCGTCGGGCACTCCCGTTCCTTGTGGCCGCAAACCCGATAAACTTCGGCCGGCCGTTCCGGCTGACCACGGTGGAGGCGATGGCCGCAACGCTCTACATCCTCGGGGAGAAGGAGCAGGCCCGGGTGATCCTTGCCCCGTTCAGGTGGGGACTCCGGTTCCTGGAGGTGAACGCCGAGCCCCTGGAAGACTACGCGCAGGCAAAGGACAGCAGCGAGGTTGTTGCCATCCAGGCGCTCTACATGTAGCGGGGCAATTGCACAACCTTGTATTTCCCACCTGCTTTGTATCTTTTGTGGCCTTCTGCGTGAAACAAAGGTTCACCAGCCAGGATCTAGCCTCACGTAGAGGCCGCAAATCCCGGGCGGTTACTATGTGGGGTCACTACACCCCTTAAAATAAGGATGTCTCGATGTGCTACTGGAGCATTTCAGTCTCTTTTGTGGGTTTTGGTGCGTGAGAAAGAATCTTTCCCGGGTTGAGGAGAAGACGGGCACTGCCGGGGTCGTTGGCATCAACGGTGTTTGATTGGTGTCTGATACGGGTACACGCATGGCAGGTATTACCTTCTCCCGGTCGAACCGGGGTTGCATTTCCTTTCGGAGTTGCGAGACGGGCTTAGCGCTCCTCCGAGCGCGTCGGGTTCGGCGTGCCCGGAAGAGGGACAGGCCAGGGGAACACCTATCCGTTCTTGTAGCGTGTAATGCTGCTGCAATCGATCGATCGCCTCCAGGTCTACCGGTTAGTCTCGCTTAGCCGTTCGCAAGCCCCACCATTCAGGGTGGGGTAGTTGACGGTCCGCACGTCCTGCTCCGGCTCGCGGATACAAGGTCAGGCGCAACCCGCTGGGTGGAGAAGAGGGCGTGAGTGCCTTCCGGCGGTGCAGGGGTGGATGCCCACCCGACCGCCCGGACGTGCCGAACGCCGCACGCGACGAGCGAGTTCGGGGACCTCCTATGGGATGTGCCCCGCTCGCGTTTACAGTTCTCTCATGTCATCGGGGTAGTAGTTCCCCAGGTAATTAGATGATGCACGCTATATTTATACAATCCTATTTTGTGTTAGTCACTAATTTGTTTTTTCGCTTTAATTTACTGGAAAAAATTCGAGAAGTCGGGCGTTCAGGAGAGGTTTTTCGCTGCAACGGTTGAAGGAGAGAAGCTTGAGCTTCAGGATATACTTACTGCTCTTTGTCATCTTAAACCCTAAAAATCCAATGTCACCTTCGCGTGAGGTCGCATCTCCTCCATCTTCATATGTGGTAATCGGCATTTCATCTCACCGCATCGGAATCTTCAAAATAAAGTGACGCCCTGCACTACGTTGCCTCACGCGGAAGACGGCGTCGCACCCTTCCATCATGTCCTTCGCCGTCTTCTGCGTGTGACTGCCTATTTTCACCTCATGCATCAGAACCCCAAGATAAGATGAAATGCTTCTCCCACTCGATCAAACCCGGGTGACCCCCGCCTCGAAGAGGCGCATCATTGTCCTGGCGTTTTTGAGCATCGCATGGTCGTTGTTGAAGAAGATGTACGCCCGTTCCGGATCGATGGCAGTAACCCTATCCCTTATGCCCGCGAGTTCGGCGTCGGTGTAGTCGTGCCGGTACCAATCCTCCCTCCCGTGCATCCTGAGGTAGACGGCATCTCCGGGGAAGACCCGTTCCTGGAAGTCGGGGGAGTCGACCGAGACCAGGACGATCGCTTCCCGGAGCCTGCGGCATGCCTCATGGTCACCGAGCACGGCGGGGTTGCGGATCTCCACCGCACACCGCTCCCCGAGCCCGGTCGCCTCTGCGAACGTGAGAATACGGTCGATGTTCCCAAACGCCGGCGGCGCCTGGAAGAGGTAGAAGTCGACGAGGTCGTCGAGGGGGAGAAACCTCTCGCTGAACCGCTCCCAGACGGCCACCGCCTTCTCGTCGAACCGGTGCCGGTGAGTGACCGACCGGTTCACTTTAACGCCCCACCGCAGTCCCGACCCAACGCTGGCCCACGAGAGGACGGATTTCTCAGATGGGAACCCGTAAAAGCTTGCATTCAGCTCGATGGCGTTCAGACCAGAGTGTTCAACGAACCACGCAAGGCTGCCTCCCCGGTTCCACGCATACGCCCAACCGCTCGTGCCGATAGAGACCTCCATGCAGTGAGGCCGGGCGGTCATGAGGGATAAGGGTTCTTCCGGCCGGTCACCAGAACCCGGGTACCAGGACATACATCGCCCAGTCCATGTACTCGCGACCGTAGCCGAAGTACTCGTCCTGGAGGTGGTGGAGGTAGTCGATCACGAAGTCGCGGTCGGGGTGGTCGGGGTTGGCGCTGAGCCATGAGAGGATCGCCTGCCAGATCCCGGACTCGTAGCGGTCCCAGTCGTCCTCGTCCGCCCGGATGACGGCAGCGACGTCGAGTCCGGCGTCCCGCGCGATACTGAGGAGCTCATACCCGGTCAGGACGTCGGGCCACTCGCGGGCAAACGCGGGCGAAATATGTTCTCGCCGCCAGCAGCGGTCACCGATGACGATGGTTCCCTCATCGGTGACGAGCCCCATCAGAGCGTCGAGCGTTGCCGCGAAACCGCCCCGGATGTGGGATGCACCTATCGAGGCGGCACAGTCGAATGGCTCGTCCGGGACGTACTCCCTGGCGTCCATGCACCGGACTGTGATCCGGTCTTCGACGCCTGCCTCCCGGAGCGTCTGCTCCGCCCGCCTGCAGGCATCCTCCCGGACCTCGATGCCGAGACCGGATATCCCGTACTCACGCCCCCAGAGTGCGAGGATCGTGCCGTTCCCGCATCCAGTCTCCACGACGCGGGCGCCCTCCCGGAGTCCGGCCGCCCGCCCGGCGGCAAGCACCTTCTCCGGGGTGGTCGGGTTCATGATCGCAAGCGTGCCCTGTGATATGGTGATGAGTTCGTTGATGTCCATGAATGGTGGTCTCCTTTGACTGTAACAGAGTAAGTACATCTGCTGCCCATAAATCGTGTAACCCTGCCGGTGCAACGGCGGGAAGAGTTCTTCCCATCCACCCGGGAGGTGGATTTGTGGTAGTGCTCCAGGGCATCTCATTGTCTCACCCCCGAGGACAAGCGGCGCAAAGGCTTCTTTTTCATCTATGCAGTCCTGGCTATCCCGCATGACCGTTTCACGCGAACTTCGCAAAGCCTGTCGGGATATTGGCGACCCGCCTCAAGCGCGAAGATCACATGATGCCCGTGGGGCCACAAGCTTATCTGGATGAAAATTGCGGGGGCCATTTTCATACGAAGGTTTTACTGTGCCATGGCGCGTAAAAGCCGGATCACCCTCCGGGAAGGGTATCGCCGCCGTCGCCAGAGCGGGCGGAACCTACATGGGTGGTACTTGGTTCAGGGCCGCTCACCAGCTCAGCCAGGAGTGCAGGTTTCACTATCAGGGCAACGACCAGAATCACGAAGCCCATCCGCGAGAACAGGGAAAACGCCCCCCGGAAGAAGCCGTGAACCGTGGCAGGCATACCCTCCCATCACGGCAGGCCGATACTGAAGAACTCGGCGATGAAGCGGGCTGCAGCGTAGAGGAAGTAGAGCCCAAAGATGAACTTCAGGGTCGCCGGTCGGAACCGCTGGATCGTCGCGGCTCCCACCTGGGCGCCGGCGATCGACCCGGCTGCGAGGATCAGCCCTGCCCCGACAGCGACATATCCCTCCAGGAGTTTGATCCCGCCTCCCACGATCGCCATCGGGATCATGGATGCAAGCGACGTCCCCATCGTGACGCGGACCGGAGCGCCGAAGAGGTAGAGCAATCCCGGCACGAGGGCGTAGCCGCCCCCGAGCCCGGTGATCCCGGTCAGGATCCCAACCCCGGTGCCGAAGAGGAGATGACCGGGGGGCGTGCCCCCGATGCATTCCGGCTCCGGACCGGTCCCTGGCCGGAGCCCCTCGCGGATCATGCTGATGGACGGAGCGAGGAAGGCCAGCCCCAGGACGAGGCCGAGCACGCTGCTGTGGTCAACGAGGAAGGAGAAGAGCCGGGACCCGATGAGAACTCCCAGGAGGCCGCCGGCGGCGATCCAGGCTGCCACCCGCCGGTCCAGGTTCCCTCGCACCAGATGGCCGGAAGCGCCGGAAATCGAGGTGAAGATGACCACAAAGAGCGCGGTCCCGATGGCGACAGGCCTCGGGAACCCGAGGTAAAAATACATAATCGGGAGCATGATCGTCGACCCGCCGACGCCGATCAGTCCACCGAAAATCCCGGCAATGATTCCGATCGCAAAGAGGAGGAGCAGGATGGCCGGCGTGAACGGCGGAGAGTCCGACGTAACTCCCATGCCGATGGAGAGCGCCGCCACGAGCATGACCGCGATCACGGCTGAGAGTATCGCTATCGGGACGATGCGCCGCCAACCGGTGAATCGATCTCCCGTCATTCTCCCGGGTTCCTGCTGCCGGGCCAGAATCTCGGCGGGTAGACAATGCCCCTCCGGGGTTCTTCGAGACCCGTATCGCCATCATGCGAAAAGCTACGCCGGTTCAGGTCGTAGATCGCCGGGTAATCCTCTTCAAACCGGGTCGTTATCGAGCGGGATATCATATCACACACACCATGGTGCTCCAACGCATGTGACTGCTCCCCTCCTCTCGTCGAGGGGCATCGGGTAATTCAACTCAGAGATTGCAGCCCCAATCTCATAATACTGATCGCGTTCCAGGACGAGCCCGCACTGCGGGCAGGAGTGGACTCGATCAGAAAGGATCTTTTTGACGATAGAGCACTGTTGTGGTGTGTTTCCGGGAGCCAGCCTCTTCCGCAATGCTTCCGGGAGGTCGTGATAAATAATATTGTAGGCAAGAACGGCCTAAGATGTACCAGTGGATGGGCTGTATCCCGCCGTTGAAATGGCGGGGATTAGCCCTGTCTTGACCCCGAATAATTACACGCGCTCCGGGTTGCTGCCGGTTGCTGCCGGTTGCTGCCTCTTCACTCTCTCTCCACGGAACCCGGTTCTGGCGGTTTCGTGGGGCAGACCTCCCTGACACCGACCATCGGCCTCTCCGGTTCGGCCGCGTACACGCAGACCGAGGGGTAGTAGTTCGTTATGTACTCCTTGAGCATCCGAAGGGAGCAGTACTGGGGAGCGACGCTCTTTATCGATTCCTTCATCATCTGGACCCACTTGTGCGAGACATCGTCCATCGTCCGCGAGTAGTAGAGCGGCGCGATCTCGTTCTCGATGAGGTCGTAGAGCGTGTTTGCGTCGGCCCGGTTATTTCCCCCGTAGGGGGTGTGGCCTTCGAAGGCCCAGCCGTTCCTGCCGTTGTATCCCTCGACCCACCAACCGTCCAGGACGGAGAGGTTCAACACCGCGTTCATCCCCGCCTTCATACCGCTCGTGCCGCACGCCTCCATGAGCGGAATTGGGGTGTTCATCCAGACGTCCACACCGTGGACCATGTAACGCGCAACCTGTTCATCATAGTCCTCAACGAAGGCTATCCGGCCCCCGAACCGTGGGTCCTGGGCGTACTGGTAGATCTTCTGGAGGATACGCTTCCCTCTCTCATCGGCCGGATGGGCCTTCCCGGCGAAGATGAACTGCACCGGTCTCCAGCGGTTGTTCACGATCCGGTCGAGCCGGTCCAGGTCCTCGAAGATGAGGTCAGCCCGTTTGTACTCGGCGAACCTGCGGGCAAACCCGATCGTCAGCGCCGTTGTATCGAGCATCAGCCCCTCAGCTGCCAGGTTCTCTGGCCCACCATGGTGATCTGCCCATTTCCGGCGCTTGCGCTCCCGGATCCGGGCGAAGAGTTTCATCTTCAGCCACTGGTGTTCACTCCAGAGTTCATTGTTCGGGATCTCGTCGACCACCTCCCAGACGATCGGGTTATCGTAGTCTTCGCGCCAATTTGGGTAGATCGGATCCATGTACCGGTCGAGGAGTGCCTCAATCCGGTGGTTCAGCCAGGTCGGTAGGTGGACGCCGTTGGTGATGGCATCGATCGGGACTTCCTCGGCAGGGAGGTCTGGCCAGAGGGGCTGCCACATCTTCCGGGCGACCTCGCCATGTCTCTTGGAGACGGCGTTGTGGAAGAGGCTCATCCTGAGCGCAAACGCGGTCATATTGAAACCGGCGCCCGGGTTGTGCGGATCTTCCCCGAGGGCCATGAACTCGTCCCAGTCGAGGCCCAGCGACGGGCAGTAATTGCGGAAGTACTTTGCCATCAGGTCTTCGGGGAAGACGTCGTGGGCGGCTGGCACAGGGGTATGGGTGGTGAAGATGGATGTTCCCCGGACCCTCTCACGCGCCTCCTCAGGCGGCAACCCGGCCTCGAGCCGCTCCCGGAGCCGCTCAAGAAGGGCGAACGCCGAGTGCCCTTCGTTTAAGTGCATCGCCGAGTAGTCCACGCCGAGCGTATGGAGAACCTTCCTCCCGCCGATGCCGAGAACCAGCTCCTGCCTGAGGCGGCACTCGAGCTCTGTTAAGTAGAGACGGTGGGAGATGCTCCGGTTCTCAGGCAGATTCTTGTCGATATGGGTATCGAGGAGGTAGAGCGGGACACGCCCGACCTGCACCTTCCAGACCGCGACATAGATCGGCGGGTCAATGAGGGGGACCTGGACAACGAGCTGCTTGCCGTCATCGTCGAGCACCCGGAGGATTGGCGCGGCGTCACGGTCCAGGATCTCGGCGATGTTCTTCTGCCACCCGTTTGCCTCCATGTGCTGGTGGAGGTATCCTTCCGCGTACATGAACCCGACGGCGACCATCGGCAGCCCGAGGTCGCTTGCTGCTTTAATGTGATCTCCGGCAAGGATGCCAAGCCCTCCCGCATAGAATGGGAGTGAGTGGTGCAGCCCGAACTCGCTGGAGAAGTAGGCGATCGTCAGCGGCATCCGTCCGGGGTAGTGCTGCGCAAACCAGCTCGTCGTCGGTTCCATGTACTGCTGGAACCGGAGCATGATGATGTCGTAGCGACGGAGGTACTCGGGGTTTTTTGCCGCCCGCTCAAGGAACCGCGGCGGGGTTTCGAGCAGCATCTTGACCGGGTTGTGGCCGCTCAGTTTCCACTCAGCCCGGTTCAGCTGTTTGAAGAGCACTGTCGCTGAGGAGTGCCAGCTCCACCAGAGGTTGTAGGCGAGGTCGACCAGCCCGAAGATCCGCTCCGGGACGTGGGCGAATCGATCATAGGGTATCTCTGTCTTCATCGTGACCACTGCCGGTAGGGTAGACTGGCATTACTTTTCAGGCCTGATAAGTGCTTCTGTCACGTGATGGCGGCGGGGGCCGCCCCGAGAGCGGGGGTGTCGCAGTCCGAAACCGGGTTGGCCTTCGCGATACGCAGGACCTGGAGGGGTGGTATCAAGAAATCCTGCCGGCATCGGACTGGATGAAATTAGAAGACATTATATAACCCCTGGAACACCAGGGTCCCCTGCCCTCGCCTTTACGGATCTCCTGCACACGGCGTACATTCAAGCCAGGCTCCACACGATTTAGGGATTATACTCTCCATCCTGACCTTTTTTTCTGTTCTTGTGCTGGAGACCACAAGATCTCTGTACATATAACCCCTAACATTAACACCATATAACAGACCGGGTTCGAGCATGGCTGGAGGAGGAGCAAGCGCCGGAAGGGTGAGAAGTGCCTGGAGATCACGTCCTGGAGATCACGTATATCCAGAACAAACCCTCTGTCTACCGGTCGGCGGGTTTCTACGACCGGGTCACCAGATCGCCGAAGGAAGTGAGCATATGCCCTGGCCTGCTTCACGCAAGAAGCCGGGCTCATCCCCAGAGGGACACGCGGTATGCGCCCCGTCTCCTACCCGGGTCATCCGGGTACGAGAACGCTGCCGTTCTGACAGTGGAATTCAGGGACCTGCTTCCGCCCCTCCAGGACGCCTTCCGTGCCCCCTGGCGGGAACCCGTCGCCCTGCTCTTCACCCGGCTCCTTCATTTGAGTCGTAGCGGAGGGCGACGCAGTGGTGGGCGCGGCTTTCCGATAAGTCCTCCGGTGTCCGGCGATGGTCTGCGCTAGATCCTCGGGTCCTTCGACCCGGTGGAGATACGCATAGATCCGGGACCGCCTGATCTCGCGCTTCGCGGCCCCGAGGGGGGCCCGGCGGTCATGCCGGCATCCCCTCTCACATACTCCTCCCAGTGCCCCTCCAGAAATCCCCGCATCCCCCGGCTGGGACTGTAGGGGGGGTATATCCGGCGGTAGGCTTCCTCGGCCGCGGCGAGGCTTCCGGTCGGCAGGGTGTCGGTGTATGCCGCGAGGTAGAGGAGCCCGATCGCGGCTGACCGGGAGACCCCAAACCCGCAGTGAACCAGGACCGGTCTGCCCTTCTCAAGGCACCGGTGGATGAACGTCAGGGCCGCATCGATCGCTTCCTTCGGGACATCGGCAGGATCCCGTGAATCGATCAGATTGAGCATCAACCGGTTCCCCCGCCGAGCAACATAACGCTCCGGGTGATCCTCCGGGACTGTGCCGACGGGCGAGTAGGTGACCGCCAGGCAATGGTATGGGCTCTGGCAGGCGTGCACAACGCACCAGGTTTCGTGAGCCCCTACCACTAGTTCGTAGTCCTCCTGTGTTCCAATATACAGGTTTGGGTAGATCTCGATCATGGTCCCGCCCCCGTAACCTCCAGCGCGTAGGCCGCTGCACCCAGGATCGGCGCCCTTCCAGCGAGGCTGGAGACGACAATCCGGGGGAGGGTGAGAAAGCGATCGATATACGGTTCTGCGTGCCTGATCACGATCTCGCCGTAATAGCGGGCGAGCGGCCCGTCGAGCACGATCACCTCAGGATTATAGGCAACGATGATGGTCGATATCCCACGCGCGTTCACCTGCCCGAGCGCATCCATGAACGCGAGGGCGACCGGGTCCTCAGCCCGGGCCGCCTCAAATATCGCCCGGGTGGAGGTCGCGTCAAAGGCTACCCTCCTGATATCAGCCTCCTCCTGCCACGCTGCAAAGAAACGAGGGATGTACTTTGCCGAAGCGTAGCCCTCCCAGTGGCCCGAGTAGCCACATCCGCAGGTGAGGTTATAGCGGGTATCGACGAGTACATGCCCGATCTCGCCGGCGTTCCCGTTCATCCCGAGCAGGAGGTGACCGTTTGCTACCACGCCGCCGCCGATGCCGGTGGAGAGGGTTACGTAGGCGGCGTTATCTGAGCCGCGGGCTGCGCCCGCCCAACGCTCGCCGAGGACACCGGCCCGGGCATCGTTGACCAGGGCGACCGGGAGCCCGAACCGCTCGCTGAGCGGGCCGGTGATCTCCACAACCGGGAACGCAATGTTTGGGGAGTTTGTGACCAACCCGCGACCGATATCCAGCGGGCCCGCAGAGGCAACGCCGATGGCCGCGACCTCCTCTACTTCCACGGTCTCAAGAAGGGCCTCGATCCCGGCTATGATCGCGGCAGTGATCACCCGCCCGGAGGGCCCGGTGGCCGGGGTGCGGGTGGCAATATGGGCGAGAATAGTCGCGTCCGAATCGATCAGGGCGGCGCGGAGGTTGGTCCCGCCGAGGTCAACGGCAATTACGGCTGTCATCTGTATCACTCCACTCCTACTGGTGGCAGGTGTTTCTCACTTCGAATTACGCAGATCACCGGCATAAACTTACGCCTCCAGCAGGGTTCCGGGGGCGGAGCAAGGTTTATGCGCCTCCCGCACCCACATTTAGGTCTGCCTAAACGATCACCATGGAAGAGACGACGCTGCTTGACCTGGAGCCGGGTATGCGGGGAACCGTCACCCGGTTTGCCGGAACGCCCGGTTTTGTGCGGAAACTCAGGACCATTGGCATCAGAGAGGGCAAGACCCTCACCGTCGTCGCCAAACACCCTCTCGGCGGCCCGGTGGTGGTCGAGGTGAACGGCCGGGAGGTGACGCTCGGCCGGGGGATGGCCCGAAGGGTCATCGTGGACGTGGTTGCATGAAGACCGTTGTCCTGATGGGCAACCCGAACGTCGGAAAGAGCGGGATCTTCTCACGGCTGACCGGTACCCGGGTAATCACCTCGAACTACCCGGGGACTACCGTCGATGTCTCCCGGGGGGTGATGCGCCTTTTAGATGCGCCTGCTGAGGTGATCGACGCACCAGGCACCTATTCTCTTACCCCCACGAACCCTGCAGAAGAGGTCGCCACTGCGATCCTTGCGCAGGCGGATCTGGTCATCAATGTCGTCGATGCAACCAACCTTGAGCGGAACCTCTACCTGACCCTCGAGATCCTGGAGCGTGGGGTTCCCACCGTCGTCGCGCTCAACCTCTGGGACGAGGCAGGCCACCAGGGGATCACTATCGACGTAGCCCGATTGGAACACCTCCTCGGCGTGCCGGTCGTCCCGACCGTGGGCCTCTCTGGGCAGGGAATACGGGAACTCGTGGAGCGGCTCAGCGAGGCGGCCCCCTCAGGGACGATCCGGCCCATGAGCGAGGAGGAGCGGTGGGCGGCGGTCGGCAGGATCACGGGTGCGGTGCAGACGATCACCCACCGTCACCACACCCTCCGCGACCGGTTCGCGGAGGCGAGCATCAGACCGGTGTCCGGTTTCTTCATAGCGCTTGTGGTTATCGCCGCCGCGTTCCTGGCGGTCAGGGCGATCGGTGAAGGGCTCATATCGTTCATCTTTGAACCGCTCTTCGACCTCTACACCCCGGTCGCCATGAGGATCAGCGACGCCCTCGGCCCCGGGATCCTCCACGAGATCCTGATCGGGCATCTCATCGACGGTGAGATCGACTACGTCCAGTCGATGGGCCTCCTCACGACAGGTCTCTTCGTCCCGTTTGCTATGGTCCTCCCCTACATCGTGGCCTTCTATCTCATCCTCTCGATCCTCGAGGATACCGGCTATCTTCCAAGGCTCGCGACACTGGCAGATACCTTCTTCCACCGGCTCGGCATGCATGGCTACGGGATCATCCCGGTCTTTCTTGGGTTTGGGTGTAACGTCCCGGGAGCGCTGGCTACCAGGATGCTCGAGACGAAGAAACAGCGGTTCATCGCTGCCACCCTGATGTCGCTTGCGGTCCCGTGTATGGCCCAGATCGCGATGATCTTCGGGGCGATCGGGCCGTTTGGGATGCGCTATGTTGTGCTGGTCTTTGCAACCCTCGCATTTGTCTACATTGTTGTGGGACTCCTCCTGAATCGGGTTGTGCCCGGGGAGTGTCCCGAGATATTCCTGGAGATCCCGCCTTACCGGATGCCAGGCCTCCGGGCCACCGCCACAAAGACCTGGATGCGGGTGCGAGGTTTTATCGGCGAAGCGATACCCTATCTCTTCCTCGGTATCCTGCTCGTGAACCTGCTCCACGCGGTGGGGTTCCTTGAATGGCTGGCGCTCGTCTTCGCCCCGTTGATGGAGGTCTGGCTCGGGCTCCCGGCCGAAGCCACCGCCGCCCTCCTGGTCGGATTCCTCAGGAAAGATCTGGCGGTGGGGATGCTGGTGCCGCTCGGGATGATGCCGGAGCAGCTCGTCATCGCGGTGACGATGCTCTCGATCTACTTCCCCTGCGTGGCGACGTTCGTGGTCCTCCTCAAGGAACTCGGGGTGCGAGGGATGATCGCCGCCACGGGTGTGATGGTAACGACAGCGCTCCTCGTCGGGGGTGCGCTCCGGGTGCTGCTGATCGGGTTCTAGGATCAAGGCAGGGCTAATCCTCGTCATTTCACTGGCGGGCTGCAGCCCCTCCATCAGGACCTATAACTGCATGGTGTATAACGTCAGATCCTCCTACGTCAGATCCTCCTCTGGAAACAGGAGCATCCAGAACTCTCTACAGCCCATTCTCAGTCTTGCAGGACGTCTCACTGCGTGTGGATCGTGCCTCCAAAACCTTTTTCCGGCGGGTGAAGGCTGGAGAGAACCCTGGTTATCCCCGATTCAAGGGGATCGCGTATCCCCGGTGGATTCAAGATGGCTCGATTTTGCTCACCAGACTTCCCGAATGTTGGTGGACCGGTTTGGTACAGTTGTGTTTGAGTATCTGAACGTCAAAACCATCATCTGGCAAAAAGATTGCAGATGTCGGCTGGAATCAATTTATCATGCTCACCCGGAAGCATTGCGGAAGAAGCTGGCTCACGCGTGGTCCTGGTGAATCCCGGAAAGACATCACAGCGGTGCCTCGTGACGGACCCGGATCAGAACGCGGCGATCAATATTATGAGATTGGGGCTGCAATCTCTGGGATGAATTACTTCCCCAGATGCCCCTCACCTCAGTGGGGGAGCAGTCACGTATAGTGATCGAAAGGGAGAACTGGTCGACTATGATGCCGCTTCAACTCACCATTCGCAGAGCACAGCCCGAAGACATTCCGCAGATAGTTGCCATCGAGAGGATGGTATTCACTGACCCGTGGGGAGAGAAAACACTCCGGGAGTCGCTGGATCTCTATCCTGATACGTTCTTTGTGGCCCAGAGCAACGGGGATCTGGCCGGGTTCGTCGCCGCGGCCATCGAGGATATCGGCGACGAGCTCTATGGGCATATCATGAACATCGCAGTCGCCCCCAAATACCAGCGTTGTGGGATCGGAAGGCGTCTCATCCGCCGCCTGGAGCAGGAGTGTATCGTCGCGGGTGCGAGCGGGGTCCAGCTGGAGGTCAGGATCACCAATACCGGGGCCCAGGAGTTCTATCGCCGCCTTGGCTACCGGGAGGTCTTCCAGGTCGCCCGCTATTACACGAACGAAGAAGACGCTCTGGTCATGATGAAGTGGTTCCGGTTTTAGCAGCCGCCCTTCTTCACGGTTATATCATAGACCGCGTGCCACTTCCCTGGTGAATAGGTCCTGACCACCCGTTCGGTGACCTCCCCCGGGGTGACGGCCCGGATAAGAGGGAGATACTCGCCCTCATCTTCCTGGAGCGCGTAGAAGTGGATCGTCCCGCCGTCCCGGCAGAGCCCGGCGGCCGTCACGAGGAACCGCGGCGCGGCCATGGGGAGGTTCATGACGATCCGGTCGAAGGGCGCGAAACCGAATCGGTCGAGGTGCCCGGCGTCTGCGAGCATTGGGATGACGTTCTCTCTCCGGTTGAGTGCTATATTGTGGACCAGGAGGTGGACCGCGGCAGGGTTGATGTCAGCGGCAAAGACAACTCTTGCTTTCTGTGCGAGGGTGATCGCGAAGGGCCCAACGCCGGCGAACATATCGAGCACCCGCTCTTCTTCTCCCATCTCATTGAGGATCCGCTGCCGCTCAGTGGCGAGCCGGGCTGAGAAGTAGGCGAGCGCGAGGTCCACGTCGAAGTGGAGCCCGTACTCGGTCACCCGGGTGTGGGTGGTGGGAGCCCCGGCAAGGACAGCGAACCGACGGGTGCGGTACTCCCCTTCGACCGGCCCCTCCGGAAAGAGCACCGTGTGCAGCGATGGCCGAGAGGCAAGCAGCACCTGGGCTCCCTCCGGGTCGTAGTTCTGCATGATGGCGATCCCGCCCACGAGTTCGTGGTGGGGGAGTTCAGCGCGTTCCGGCACGGTCTCGAACCCGCACCGGATGGCGCCTGCGATCTCTTCCAGCACCGGGAGCAGGACGGCGTCCCCTTCAGAGCGCGGCTTTAAGCGCCGGTCAAGGATCCCTTCTTCAAGCAGCCGTCGCCGCGTCTTCTCGGCCTCTCGTTTCGGCACCGCAAGGCACCACTGTTCCTCGTCCACCTGGACCACCAGCCATCTTTAGGTATGAGTCCTCATACTATTCATGGATGAGTATATCAGGAGGCTGAAAGAGGGCTCCCTCAAACTCTACGCGCTCGAGAAGGAACTTCCGCCGGAAGAGGCGGTCCGGGTGCGACGGACGTTCATCGAGGGCGAGACAGGTGCCGCCCTGCCTGTGGTGGGGTCGTTCTCCATCGGGCTTGACCGGGTGGTGAAGCGCAACATCGAGAACATGGTCGGAACGGTACAGGTGCCGCTCGGTGTTGCAGGCCCGCTCCTGGTAAACGGGGAGTATGCCTCCGGGTCCTACTACCTTCCGCTGGCGACGACGGAGGGGGCGCTTGTTGCGTCGGTGAATCGCGGGTCCTCCCTGATCACGCGGGCTGGGGGTGCGGATGTGCGGATCATGCGGGACGGGATGACCCGGGCGCCGGTCTTTGCCGCCCGCGACGTCGTCCACGCCCGGGAGATGGTCGCCTGGATCGAGGGACATACCGCTGAGATCCGGGAGGTCGCGGAGAGCACCACAAAGCACGGGGAACTCCTGGACGTCGTCACCTACGTTGCAGGGACGAGCGTCTTCGCCCGCCTGGAGTTCGATACGAAGGATGCCATGGGCATGAACATGGTGACGATCGCAACCCAGAAGGTGGGTGAACTCATTGAGCGGGAGACCGGGGCGCTTCTCGTTGCCCTCTCTGGGAACATGTGCACCGACAAGAAGCCGGCGGCGATCAACCTGGTCCAGGGCCGGGGAAAGACCGTGGTTGCGGGGGTGCGGCTCACCGATGCGATGATCGGTGATCTCCTGAAAACCGATGCCGCGACCCTCACCGCGGTCAATTACCGGAAGAACCTGGTGGGCTCGGCGCGAGCGGCCTCGTTCGGGTTCAACGCCCATGCGGCGAACGTCGTCGCCGCCATCTTCATCGCCTGCGGGCAGGACGCCGCCCACGTCGTGGAGGGGAGCAGCGCGATCACCACCGTCGACAGGATGGACGACGGGGTCTACGTCTCGGTCACCCTCCCTTCACTCCCGGTGGGGACGGTCGGCGGCGGCACGGGGGTCGATACCCAGCGGGAGTGCCTTGCGATGCTCGGCGTCGCCGGGGGTGGCGACCCGCCGGGAACCCATGCGAAGGCGTTTGCCGAGATCGTCGCCGCCGGGGTGCTCGCAGGCGAACTCTCCCTCCTCGGCGCCCTCGCGGCCCATCATCTGGCCCGGGCCCACCAGGACCTCGGTCGGGGGTAGGGGGCCCCGGGGGAGTTTAATTTCCGTTCACTCGGGGTTACCTCACGCGAGCGGCCGGCGATCCGTCCCAGGATCCAAAAATAAGGTGGAATGGTCCAGGAGCAGTGTCACTCCACCGGCACGAACTTCGTGCCGTAGTGGATGGTACCGCTCTCACCGTCAGCCGTCACCCGGCGGAAGACGCTTTTCACGCGCATCCCGATCTTTGCCTCTTCGGGTGGACAGACTACCTGAGCAGTGAGCCTCGGCCCCTCGTCGAGCTCGACGATCGCGAGAACATATGGGGTGGTGTTCTCGAACTGGTCGCTTGCCGACCGAATTACCGTGTAGGTGACGATCGTTCCTTCGCCGATAAATCTGTGGTCGATGATACAGCCACTTCTCCGGCACTTGGGGCAGAGCGACCGGGGTGGATAGAAATACTGTCCGCAGGTTGTGCATTGTGTCCCGATAAGGTTATACCGCTGCGGGATCTTTCTCCAGAATCGTGGAACCGACATACTTCACACCCCCAGGATGTGCACGACGACCGTCGCGCCAGTGCCGCCGACATTATGGGTCATGCCAAGCTCTGCGTCGACCTGTCTGCCCGCGGCCTCGCCGCGGAGCTGGGTGACGACCTCATAGATCTGCTTGATCCCGGTCGCGCCGACCGGGTGGCCACAGGCCTTCAGGCCGCCGCTCGTGTTAACCGGGAGATCCCCGTTGAGCGCCGTGACCCCTTCCTCGGTGAGTCTCCCTGCCTCGCCCTTCTTGCAGAACCCGAGGTCCTCGATCGCACAGATCTCGGCGATAGTGAAGCAGTCATGGACCTCGAGCATATCGATGTCCTTGTGGGTGAGATCTGCCTGCGCAAACGCCCGCTTTCCTGCTACCACAGAGGCATCCAGGGTGGAGATATCCCGCCGATCATGGAGCGAGATGGTATCGCTCGCCTGGGCGCTTGCAAGCACCCGCACCGGCGAATCGGTGAACTCCCGGGCGCGCTCGAGCGCCACCACGACGACCGCCGCCGCACCGTCGGTGATCGGCGAGCAGTCGAAGAGCCGCAGGGGATCGGCGACCAGCGATGAGTTCAGCACCGTATCGACTGTGATGCGGTTCCGGAACTGCGCGATCGGATTCTTTGAGCCATTCTCGTGATTCTTCACCGCAACCTCAGCGAGCTGCTCGCGGGTGAGCGGATAGCGATGCATGTAATCGTTTGCTATCATGGCGTAGAGCCCCGGGAAAGTCGCTCCGGCAGATCCCTCCCACTCGCGGTCCGCGGCGCTCGCGAGCATATCGACGCTTGCCCCGGTCCCGACATCGGTCATCTTCTCAACACCTGCAGCGACCACGATATCCTCCATGCCGCTTGCGACCGCGATCACAGCCTGCCTGAAAGCAAGCCCGCCGGAGGCGCAGGCTGCCTCCACCCTGGTCGAGGGGATATGGTTGGTGGCAAGCCCGGCGTAGTCTGCGATGAGGGCTCCGATGTGCTCCTGCTCGACGAACCTACCTGCGCTCATGTTTCCCACGTAGAGGGCATCGATATCCTCTCCGGAGACCCCGGCATCTTCAAGCGCCAGGGTTCCGGCCGTAACAAAGAGGTCGCGGAACGATGTGCCCCAGTGTTCCCCGAACTCCGTGCACCCGACTCCGATTACTGCTACGTCTCTCATTTCTGCATCACGATCTTTCCTTTGTGCTTGGCGTACAGTGCATAGTCGAGGTAGATCGGGTTTTCAAGCAATTGCTCCACGGTCGGCGCCGCCGCCCGGTCAAATGCCCCCCCCTCGATCGCGTCGGTGACTGTAATATCGAAGGCATCGCTCCCCGCTCCCGACCCAAACGAGGTGACGAAGATCCGGTCGTCTGGTTTTGCTACATCGAGCGTTGCGGCAAGCCCGATCATCGATGACCCCGAGTAGGTGTTACCGAGCCTCGGGACAACGAGGCCGGGCCTGATCTGCTCTTCCGTAAACCCGAGCGCCTTTGCCACCCGCAACGGGAACTTTGCGTTGGGCTGGTGGAAGACCGCATAATCGTAGTCCTTTGGATCTGTGCCAACCCGCTCAAACATCAGCCTGGCGGCACCCTGAACGTGCTTAAAGTAACCCGGGTCGCCGGTGAACCGGCCGCCGTGTCGGGGGTAGTTCTGCCCCTCGCGCCGCCAGAAATCGGGGGTATCGGTGGTGTAGGAGCAGGTCTGGTTGATATCGGCGATGATATCCCCCTCGCCGATGACGAACGCGGCCCCGCCGGCCGCCGCTGTGTACTCAAGCGCATCTCCCGGAGCACCCTGTGCTACATCAGCACCGATGGCGATCCCGAACGGGATCATGCCGCTCCTGACAAGCCCCATACAGGTCTGGATGCCTGCAGTCCCCGCCTTGCACGCGAACTCGTAGTCGGCGGCGGTCATGTGGGGTGTCGCCCCGATCGCCTCACCGACCGTGCATGCGGTGGGTTTGACCGCATAGGGGTGCGACTCACTTCCTACATAAATGGCGCCGATCGCCTCAGGGTCTACGTTCCTTCGTCTGATGGCGGCACGGGCCGCCTCGACCGCGATCGTTGCGGTATCCTCGTCCAGGTCAGGGACTGATTTCTCAAAGACCCCGAGGCCCCTGGTGATGTCATCTGCATTGCCGCCCCATACCCGCGCGATCTCCTGGACTTTTATCCGGTATCGTGGGATATAGACGCCGTACGAATAAATGCCTACCATGCCTCTCCTCGTAGAGAATTGATGATCGTCTCAACATCCATCTGCGTGCAGAGCACCGTGATCCGGTCACGCTCAGCAAGCCCCGGGATCAGGGGGTGCACCTCTTCCGGTCTGATCCCCTGCAGCACAACGCAGCGGGGCTTGAAAGGAGTGACCCGAATCGCCACCATAGGGGACTTTCCGGTCGAGACGTCGGTGAAGATGAGGGCGCGCTCCGTGCTCCAGCCGTAGATGCGGTTGAACTCGCTCGAAGAGAGCTGGAGGATCGCATTGAGGCTGTTGATCACCGTATACCCGTAGATTACCTGGTCCATCGGGCCGCAGAGCCTGGCGGCGCCGATGACCCCTGCGAACTCGGAGAGGTTCACGGGAGCTGCGTACTCGTGGATGTCATAGATGACGTCTTCGTCGAATTCGCTGTACAGAATCTTAGCAAATTTCTTGATGAACCGACCACCGTTGTCCTCGTCGATCGCGAGGATTGCATCGACGATCTTGCCGACGATGGCGGTTCCAGGACTCTTTCGTCGTCCGCTCTCATAATCACTGATAACAGAGGGAGAGACCCCGAGACGCTCGGCGAGCAATCCCTGGGGGATATCGAAGCTCTGCCGCCATTTCTTCAGGGCCTGTCCCGGTGAGTCCGAAAGTGTGATCTCTCCTGCCATCTTCTCAGCAAGCTGATGCCGCACCCCGGATTTCATGCAGGTAAGGTTAACACTCGAACTTATAAAATTAGCGTATATTGCTTCGACATTCCACGAAAGGGTTGCCAGTCCGGGATCGTTACGCAACCCGTATATAGTATGCATCTCAATTGTGATATGATGGTTGAAGCGGAGGATCTGCAGTCCTTAAAAACGATCGCCCTGCTTGGCGGGTGCAAAGGCCCGATATGGCTCTCATCACAGTCTCTTGGAAGTAAGCTGGGCATAAGCCCCCAGACCGCATCCAGGCGGCTGATCGCGCTTGAGCGGCAGCGGTTCATTGTCAGGTCGATGAAGCCCGACGGCCAGTACGTCGTCGTCACCAGGGAGGGCGAGCAGCAACTGAGGCGGGAATATGCAGATTACATCAGGATATTTAATCCGAAACGCAAGCAGTACGTCCTGACCGGGACCGTGATCAGCGGACTCGGGGAGGGGCGCTATTACATGAGCATCCCCCGCTACAGAGAGCAGTTCAACAAGCACCTCGGTTTTGAGCCTTTTCCCGGCACCCTGAACATCAGGCTTGATCCGACAAGCATCCCGGTCAGAGAAGAGATAGAGCACATCGAGTGGTTCGAGGTTCCTGGATTTACCGCCGATGATAGGACATTTGGCGGTGTCAAGGCGCTTCCCTGCCGGATCCGGGATTACGAGTGCGCGATCGTCGAGCCCTCCCGCACTCACTACAAGACAGACGTCATCGAGGTCATCGCCGAACTCGAACTCCGCAAAGCCCTGAACCTGAATGATAACGATGTGATCGAGGTGGAGATTAGCCATGATTGATGCAGCCATAGAGGCCCTTGCCAGGGGCGAATTCATCCTGTTGTACGATTTTGACGACCGTGAACGCGAGACCGATCTCGCGATCCGGTCAGATGCGGTTACGCCCGCCCACATCAGGCAGATGCGTAAAGACGGTGGTGGGCTGATCTGCACCGCGGTGCACCCCGAAGCCGCAAAGAGGCTTGGGCTCCCGTTTGCTCACGATGTCCTGCGCGGCTGCGGTCTCGTCGAGAGGGACGGCGAGATCCCGTATGACCGGAAGAACCACTCGTCGTTCTCGCTCTGGGTGAATCACCGTGAGACCTACACCGGTGTAACGGACCGGGACCGGGCCCTGACGATCACCGCCGTTGCAGAAGAGGTGAAGCGGTCGCTCAACGGCGGCGGGTACAACTTTGCGGCACACTTCCGGACGCCCGGTCATGTTGCGCTCCTGCGGGCGGCCGATCGACTGCTCGATGAGCGGCGCGGACAGACCGAACTCTCGATCGCGCTCGCCGTCCTGGCCGGGATCACCCCGGCGGTCACCATCTGCGAGATGCTGGACGACGATACCGGGCTTGCCCTCTCAAAGGAGGATGCGGCGAAGTACGCGAAGGAGCACGGGCTTGTCTTTGTCGAGGGGCAGGATGTGCTGGACCGGTGGGAGTCCCGGAAGGCGGGAGAATAATTTTTAAAACTGTTGAAATTCCTACACTCGCAGGAAGCCACATGCAAAAGCACGGGATGGTTCACGGACTACGATTAACCCCGCAACCCCGGGAGAGAACGCCTACTATTTTTTGTGACTAGAAAATTTGAAGGTCCTACTTCCCTGTCCTCCCCCGCAGGCGCGCGATCTCCCCTCCACCCGGGATCTTCACCACGAACGTCCCGTGGCAGGGCTTGGTGTAGGGGAGGATGAGGTCCTCGCCCTCAACGCCGACATAGAGCGGCGGAACCCCGATGATATGGATATCGAATATCTTATAACCCGGTTCGACCTCGTGGTACTCCCGGACGTTCTTCTTGATATACTCCCGCGCCTCCCTGAAAGAGGATCCTGAGAGTATAACCTCTGGTTTCAGCGCTTCGAGACAGCCCATTGCATCACCTCGTCAAGTCTCCGCTTCAGCGGCATGGGGTTGTGAACAGCTTTCGCCGCGACAACCTCACAGGGGAACTCTATCTCATCGGCAAGGTCTTCTGCATGCTCCCCGAAGAGGATCGCATACAGCCGTGCCCGGGATATGTAGGCCATCGTTCCGGCGTAGGCAACACCCGAGTCGTTGTGGATGAAGACAAAGCAGAGATCAAAGTCCCGCTGTTTTCCTGTGATATCATCGATCACGGCATCGAGGTCAGCCACCTCATCGAGGTAGTGCCGTTCTGGATCAGCAACCTCCATCAATTTTCGTGCCGCAGGCGTCCCGGCAACCACCGGCCTGATGCCCTGCTGCTTTAAACTGTGCACCAGGTAGAGCGCCATACTCGTCTGGACAGGAACCTGTGGGCACCCAAGCAGGATCAGTGCGGTTGCACTCTCGTTGTCGCTCTCCGTCATCTTTATTCAGGCAGGAGATCCCGGCCTGAAGGCCTGGGAGGAATGCCGTCTGCCCATCGCGGCATACCATTCTGTTCTCCGTGCGATTCTGGTCAGGATCATACAATCCTCCACCTTTGCGGTCTGGGTCACCCATCCTCCGGTGACAGCGTTAGGTAGCGACATCTTTCCTTTCAGGGTGCCTCCAATGTACGTCAATTCATGCTTGACGTGCCGAACCAGCGTTCCCCGGGTGAACCCGGGAGAGCGAGTACCCCCGTAGGGTTTCCGGATACCGCCCTTTGCAGGCTGCAACCGGTGCAACTGCCGCCGGAAAAACCGGATCGGTGTCCAGTAGTACAATCCCTGTTCAGCCGGGCGCTCCGCACCCGGGACGTCAGCTGCCATCACCCACGCATCAACCGCGTGGGCAGCAAACACCGGTTTACTCTTCTGCTGAGTCTTCTTCAAGCCGAACCGCTCCCGGAGTTCTTTTCTCTCATACCCCGCACGCAGGTGTAGATCGAGTCCGCGATCCCTGGTTGCCTGATAAAACCATTGTTTCCCGACCTCCAACGGCGAGAGGTTTTCGTTCCACCGCCGACAATTCTTCTTTGTCACTGTCACCGCAAAAACATCCTCTACAACCACATCGGTGATCGGCAGGTTCGTCTGGAGCTGGTCCAGAATTCGGATCCTGGCGTTCCACCGGGCAAACGTGCTCGGTGGAAGGAACCGCCGGCCGCTGAGCTGGTTGTTGAACCGGGCAGGACGACGCCAGCACTTCCGGTGCCGCCGGGCGCGACGCAGCGTTCTTCGGGTTTCGATTGCTTTCTTGACGTGTTTTGGAGCCTCCAACATACCGTTTGCGACAGTCCCTCTGGTCCCGACCACCGACCAGCCCTCAAAGGAACTGCCGGGGTCGAGCCCGACGACCAGCGGTTGGTTGTCGGGTTCAACCGCGTAGGTGGGGATGATACAGAAGATGCCGAGTTTGTTCCAGTACGGCTTCGCCTTCCCCTGCTTGAGGAGGAGACGGGCACGTGCCGGGGTTGTCGGCATCAACGGTCTTCGATTGGTGTCTGATACGGGTACACGCATGGCAGGTATTACCTCCTCCCGGTCGAACCGGGGTTGCATTTCCCTTCGGAGTTGCGAGACGGGCTTAGTGCTCCTGAGAGCACGTCGGGTTCGGTGTGCCCGGAAGAGGGACAGGCCAGGGAAACCCCCATCCGTTCATGTAGCCCGAAACGCTGCTGCAATCGATTGGTCGCCTCCTGGTCTACCATTTAGTTTCGCTTAGCCGTTCGCAAGCCCCACCCTTCAGGGTGGGGTAGTTGACGCTTGCGTCTTTTCCATCTGTGAATAGATATCAACCACCCGTTCCGGATGCGTGTAGATGGTGAACCGCTCCCCTCGCGAGAAGCAGATCAGGGTGAGCCCTGCCTGTTCTGCCGTGATGATACCCCGGTCGGTCGAGGCGGCGCGTGAGGCGACGATAGGTATCCCTGCGTTCGCCGCCTTCGCCACCATCCCGGCTGGCTGCCTGCCGGTACACCCGAGAACGCACGTTGACCGGTCAATCCCGTGGAGGGCCGCGTATCCCACGACCTTATCGACCGTGTTGTGCCTGCCGATGTCGCAGGCCCGGGTGATGAGTTCTCCATCGCAGAAGAGGACAGAACAGTGGACGCCCCCGGTCCTCCGCCAGGTATCAGACTCGATCGCGGCCGTAACCGCCCGAATATCGTCCGCAGTGACGGTGATCGATGAGGAAACCTCCTTGGGCTCGCCGAGCACCCGGTAACCCCCGGATGATTCCATCTCGAGGTGGACGTCTTTCTCGACCGGGGCGGTGACGTAGATATCCATCCCTGAGACCTCCACCGAGTCGACCTCGTCGGCCAGCCCCTCGCAGATGACAAACCCGGCTCCCAGATCTCCGAGACGGTCGGGGCTTGCCACCAGGGTCGTGAGGTACTTGCCGTTCAGGAACAGCATGACATTATCCTCAACGATGATGTCGTCGTGGACTTCACGCGCGCCGCTACCCGTCACCTGAATCCCGGCGCGGCAGACGATCTCCATCAGGCCGTCTCCTCCCCGATCCAGTCCAGGTATGGGGCGTAGCCGCCGACGATGGGTATGGCGATGATCTCGGGGAGGTCGTAACTATGGAGTCCCCGTATCCGGGTGATGAGCTGGTCAAGCAGGCTGTGCTGTGTCTTGATGATCAAGAGTTGTTCAGGCTCGGTAGAGACTGTTCCCTCCCACCGGAAGCAGGACTGCACGCCGGTAACGTTCACGCAGGCAGCCAGCCGGGCGTCGATGAGCGTTTTTGCGATCATCTCTGCCTCCCCGGCCGGGGCTGTGCAGAAGACCACAAGGTATTCTGGGAGAACCATGGTTTTACCTTCGTATTGCCTGTATTTAATTTGTGGGGGTTAATTTGTGGGCTTGTGCTGGGCGAAACGGGAAGTCCCGGTCGCAAGGTCCGGGGATGGAAGTGGCGCTGCCCTTCGAAATACCGGGAGAAGTCTCGGCTCATCGTCGCGTGGCCCATATACAGGGACGTTGATCCTGATTGTTCATGTCCGGGTACGGCGTTTGGCCCGGGGGTATCAGCGTTATCGGTTCGGGGTGAAGAGAAACCCGTCCGCAGCAAGTAAGAAGATAAATAGGCTCGCGAACGCAATATTCTGGTGATGTACGCAAGACGCATGGACCACCTTCCACCGTACCTTTTCGCACGTATCGACGAGATGAAAGAGGAGAAACTACGCCAGGGTGTCGATGTCATCGATCTCGGCGTCGGCGACCCCGACCTCCCTACCCCGCCGCATATCGTGGAGGCGCTCTGCACCGCAGCCCGCGACCCGGCGAACCACCATTATCCCTCCTATGCTGGTATGCTCGCCTATCGCGAGGCGGTGGCTGAGTGGTATCAGGGCCGGTTCGGGGTCGACCTGGATCCGGAGAAGGAGGTGCTCGCCCTCATAGGGTCAAAGGAGGGCATCGCCCACATCGCCGAGGCCTTCGTCAACCCGGGAGAGGTCGTCCTGGCCTCTGACCCCGGCTACCCTGTCTACAAGACCTCCACGCTCTTTGCCGAAGGCAAGGTCTACGAGATGCCCATCCGGGCTGAGAACGACTTCCTCCCAGCGCTCGACGATATCCCCACCGATGTGGTGAAGCAGGCAAAACTGATGTTTATCAACTACCCAAACAACCCCACCGCGGCCATAGCACCGCTCTCGTTCTTTGAGGAGGTCGTCGAGTTCGCGCGTGAGCACAACATCGTTGTTGTCCACGACAACGCCTACTCCGAGATAGCCTTCGACGGCTACCGCGCCCCCTCGTTCCTCGAAGCTGATGGTGCCATGGAGGTGGGCGTCGAGATGCACTCACTCTCAAAGACCTACAACATGACCGGGTGGCGGATCGGTATGGCCTGCGGGAGCCCTGATATCATCGCCGGGCTCGGGCGGGTCAAGACCAACGTAGACTCGGGTGCGTTCAACGCTGTCCAGCACGCTGCCATAACGGCGCTCACCGGCCCCCAGGACTCTGTCGTCCGGGCCTGTTCGGTCTATCAGGAGCGGCGGGACGTGTTGGTGAGCGGGCTCTCTGAGATCGGGTTTGACGTCCAGGCGCCGAAGGCCACCTTCTACGTCTGGGTGCCGGTCGACGACTCTATGGCGTTTGCTGCGCAACTCCTCGACCAGGCAGGGATCGTCGCGACCCCGGGGGTGGGTTTCGGCAGGAACGGTGAGGGGTTCGTCAGGTTCGCTATCACCCGCTCAATCGAGCGGATCAGCGAGGCGGTAGACCGGATGCGGGGGCTCGACCTGTGATCCTCCCACCTCACCTCACCGTCAGGCGCGGGCATCTCCATATCGGTAAGCATGACACGGTGGATCTCGCGGAGCAGTTCGGAACCCCGCTCTACGTTACCGACGAAGGGCGGATCCGCGAGAACTTCCGGCACCTGGCGGAGGCGCTCACCGCCCACTACCCGAAGGTCAGGGTGCTCTACGCCGCAAAGGCAAACGGCAACCTGGCGATACTCCGGATGCTCGCGTCGATGGGCGCTGGAGCCGACGTCTTCTCAGCCGGGGAGCTCACACTCGCCCTTGTGGCAGGGATGCGCCCGGAGTCGCTCCTCTTCAACGGGAACTCAAAGAGCCCCACTGACATCGCCCTCGCGGTCGAGAAGGATGTCCGGGTCTCGGTGGACTCGCTCGACGAACTCAGGCAGCTCGACACGGCAGCCGCAGAGGCAGGAAAGACCGTCGATATCGCCTTCCGGGTCAACCCGGCCATCGACGTCCCCACTCACCCGAAGATCGCGACAGGGCTTGCCACGAGCAAGTTCGGCATCCCGGCAGAAGAGATCCTGGACGCCTACCGCCACGCTCTTGCCGCTGAACACATCAACCCGGTCGGCATCCACTGCCACATCGGCTCACAGATCCTTGATATCGAGCCCTTTGCCCGTGAGGTCGAGGTGCTGATCGAGGTTGCCCGCGACCTCATCGAGATTGGGGTTGATCTGGAGTTCATCGATGTCGGGGGTGGTCTTGGCATCCCCTACCGACGGGGGATCGACCGGGCCCCGACGCCTGAAGACTACGCGGGAGCGGTCATGCCGGTCTTCCTCAAAGGCGTCCATGACCTCGGGATCGAGCCCGAACTCTGGGTCGAGCCGGGCAGGTGGCTCGTCGCCGACTCCACAGTCCTGCTAACCCGGGTCAACTCGGTCAAGACCGCCCACGCGACGTTTGCCAACGTCGACGCTGGATTCAACCTGCTGCTCCGCCCGACGATGTACGGCTCCTATCACGAGGTCGTCGCGGCAAACAAGGCTGACGCGCCCGCGGTGCGCGAGTACTCCGTCGCGGGACCGATCTGCGAGACCGGAGATATCCTCGCAGAAGACAGGATGCTCCCCGATCTTGCGGCTGGCGACCTCATCGCGGTTCTGGATGCAGGGGCCTATGGGTTTGCGATGTCGTCCCAGTATAACAGCCGCCCCCGGTGCGCTGAAGTGATCCTGGCGGGCGAGAAAGCGGCACTGATGCGCCGGGCTGAGACACTCGATGACCTGACCGCCCTCATGGAAGTCCCGCCCTGGCAAGCGTAGAGGCAGGAGAGGCAGTGTGAAGTTCCATTACCTCTTGGTCGACGACCTGGTGGGGAGGGAGGAGTTCGAGCGGCGAGTTCTCGGGAAGGTAGCAGAGTCTGGCAACCTCCTTGATGCGCGGACAGCAGCGATGCTGGTCGTCAAAGACCTCGGACGGGCGCACATCAGGATACGCGACCTCAAGGAGGCCCCCAGTCTTGCGTGTTTCTTTGCAAAGGTGCTCTCTATTGGGGAGCCCAGGGAGTTTGAGCGGTCTGACGGCACAACCGGGCTCGTGGCAAATGTGATGGTGGGTGACGAGACCGGAAAAGCCAGGCTGACCCTCTGGGATGAGAAAGCCGGCGGCGTCCATGAGCTTGAGGTTGGGGATGTGCTTGAGATCCTCGGCCGGCCGAAGAGGGGGGAGAGGCTCCCGGACGTCACCGCCGTCGCTGTCCAGGAGGCGGCATGCGAGATCTCCTGCCCTGAGGAGATGGGAACCTCCACGCTTCCCGGCTCGGGAGGGGATCTCGAAGTCAGGATCATAGCCGTCGAGAGCCCGCGGACCTTCACCCGGCGCGACGGGAGTCCGGGGGAGATGGTTGAGGCGGTGATCGGGAACGAGAACGGCGTCTTCCGGCTGGTCGCTTGGGCCCCAGCCGTTCTTCTCGGGGTGGAAGCGGGGGAGAACGTCGTCATCAGCGGTGCCGTTTCCCGCGAGAACGATCAGGGCATCGAGTACAGCCTCGGTGAGGCGGGGTCCGTCTCGCCCTCGAGCCAGGAGATCACCATCCCGATGGACACCGTCGCGGACGTAGAAGAGGGAGGGTTATACTCGCTCGCCGGAACGATCCGGAGCATCCAGCCACCCCATTCGTTCATCACCCGGAGCGGGAGGCGGTCCTCGGTCCGGAACCTGGTCGTTGCCGACGAAACTGGGGAGATCCCGGTCGTTATCTGGGGCGGGAAGGCGGAAGAGCACCTGATCTCCGGGGACCGGATTGAGATCTATAATGCAAGCGCCCGGCGGGGGCGCTATGCCGAACTTGAACTCCACCTCTCCTGGGGGAGCGCTCTTGTTGTCCTCACTGAAGAGGAGAAGGAGGTGGAGGTCGAAGGAACGGTCATCGCCACCGCGCAGGGAACCTGCATCGATACCGGTGATGCCTGCTACCTCCTCGCTGAACCGCTGCCTGTCGGCTACGAGGTGCGCGCCAGGGGCACGATGCACCGGGGGGTGGTCACCATCCGCCACCTGGAGACCATATCTCCAGACCCTGAGGTGTTGCGCCGCCGCCTGGATCGTTTCTCCGGGAGATCCTGATATCTGGCCGGGTCATGACTTCACGACCGCCATGAAAAAAAATCCCGATCGGGGGCGTTTCCTCCTGGGATCATAAGCAACCTCTCATTTTCCGACCAATTTCCAGGCCTGATGTCAGGATCTTCACTTTCACACCGCGCGGCGAGCGACCTTTATCTTGCGGGGTGAAGGGGCTCCGCTTTCAGAGAGATTGTAGAGATTATATATTGGTGTATACCAAATGACATTTTGTATGTTCCAAGCCTACAAGTATCGGATGTATCCTTCAGAGGAGCAGGTTGCGCTCCTCATGAAACACATCCATGCCTGTCGGTTTGTATACAACCATTCTCTGGAGCAGAAAATCCGGGCGTATGAGCAGGAAGGTCGAAACCTCTCCTGTTTCGACCTGAACAACCGTCTTCCCGCCCTTAAAGAAGAACATCCGTGGCTCAAGGAAGTTAACTCTCAGTCTCTCCAGAGTGCAAACAAGAACCTCGACAACGCTTTCACCCGGTTCTTCAGGGAGAAAAAGGGATTCCCTCAATTTAAGTCAAAGAAGAACCCGGTGCAGTCATTCCAGATACCTCAGCATTACACGGTGGATTTCGAACGGCATAGGATCAAACTCCCCAAGATTGGTGAGATCAAGACTGTCTTTCATCGAGTCTTCACCGGGAAAATGAAGTATGCCACCGTCTCCGTGACATCGACCGGGAAGTGGTTCGTCAGCATCCTTGTCGATGACGAGAAAAACGAACCAGAACCCGCCCCCGTCTCTCTGGACACCACCCTCGGGATCGATGTTGGGTTGAAAGACTTTGCAACCCTCTCCACCGGAGAGAAGATCGAGAACCCTCGCTACCTGAGAAACTCCCTTCGGCGCCTGAAGGTGTTACAACGGCGGGTGTCCCGGAAGGTCAAAGGGTCGAAGAATCGGGAGAAGGCGATCCTGAAACTTGCTCGGTGTCATGAGAAGATAGCAAACCAGCGCAATGATTTCCTGCACAAACTCTCATTTCGAGTTGTGAGCGAGAACCAAGCTATTGCAGTGGAATCGTTGAACGTTGCTGGAATGCAGAAGAACCATTGCCTCGCACAGAGTATCAGTGATGTGTCCTGGAGTAAGTTCTTCACGATGCTCGATTACAAATGCCTGAAGTATGGGAAGACTCTGCTCAGGATCGGGAGATTCGATCCCTCCTCGAAAATCTGTAATCGATGTGGGTATCTCAACCGGGATCTCAAACTCTCGCATCGGGAGTGGGTCTGTCCGGATTGCGGTACTCATCATGACCGTGACATCAACGCGGCGATCAATATCAAGACGTTCGCCCTCCAAGATCAGAATCTTGTTGGGGTAGCAGGTGTGGAACGCACCGTCGAGCCTGTGGACTCGCTCCCGAGGGGGAGGAGGATGAAGCAGGAAGCCCCGCCCGAGAGCGCGGGGTAGTTCACTCGTAAACGACATTATCATGTGGCTGATATCGTCCTGACCTGAGAAGCGCGATACTCCCGCGATCTGTGCCGTTCTGGCTCGTATAACTGCTGTGTTGCACAATTCCTCTCGGTTGCCACCTCCCGGTATTCCTGCTGTGCCTCCGGTCAGGCCGCCATGGTCACCAGTATATTATAGTAGTTCATTTTCATTCTTACCTCGCGGAGCACCCCCCCTCTCGAGACGTTGCCCGCACTCCTTCTCCGAAGAACCGTTTGACGCTGGAGAAGTTCCCTTCGATCTTCCACCGCACCCCGCAGGTGGTTACCAGCCGACCACATCTGATATTCACCCCATCTGATGCGATCTCTGGCGCACCCGGCACGATAGGGCGGGTCGCGGCATCCGTCTGGGTCCTGCCCCTGAGAGGATCCTCCGTTGTTTGAGGACATTGAAGAGCTCGTTTTGGTCGTAGGCCCCATCACCGGGCACCCGGTGTACCCGATGCTCTTCGCCGCAGTGCTCCTGCACCTGGTCAAGGAGCGGGACAAACATCCGGTCATCCTGCAGAAATTCGTCGGTGAACCTCCAGGCCAGGGATCTGGTTGGTCTTGACGTCGATTTCGGCGTGCACCCTGATCCAGCCGCGCCTGACCTTCCACTTCCCCCGCATCCACTCGCCCCGGTTCGTGACCTTGATCCCGGTACTGTCGATGGCGATGATCACGTCTCCGGAGAGGAGTTCGGGTTGTTACTTTGAGTGAGAGATCCAGATGCTGGATCCAGCGAAAGAGGGTGGTGTAGTCCGCCGCCACAAGACCGGGAATGAAGGTCGCGAGTTTCCTGACAAAATCCTCCATCTGGCGGTAAGGCGTCTGAAGGGAGATATGGATGCAGGCCGTCCAGGCGATGAGCGGCTCCGGGTAGAGGTGCGGGCGGCCGCGCTTGTCGGCGTTCATTATAGACTCCAGTCACGAGTATCGGTATACGGGCGTCCCCGGCGTGTTCTTTTATTGCCACGAAGAGGCAGAAGGGGCGTCCGGCATCTTCCAGGTCTGGGTCGAAGGACCAGGTTTATGCGACACAGCGCGCTACGAGCCGGCGGTTCATAGACGGGTATGAAAAATGAAGATGGCCAATCGTGGTTCAAATACTTATTCGGAGGGGTCTGGAGGATGTTCTGTCATACCCACAGGGTGTTTTTCGTACCAGCACATATAACCGCAATTTTATATATCATACAAAGAAACATCGGGTCGGTGTTTACCTGGAGGGTAACTGTCAACTACCCCACCCTGAAGGGTGGGGCTTGCGAAGGGCTAAGCGAGACTAAACAGTAGACCGGGAGGCGATCAATGAATGAAGAGTATACTTGAAACTGCCCGGGAGGACAGCCGGTTGACCACCTCCGTCAGGATGACAGAAGTGGGAAGGATGGCAGAGTTCTTCCAGAAAGACGGTCCATATACCGTCTTTATCCCGACAGATGAGGCGTATACGAGAGTCCCGAAAGAGAAACTACGAGCTATCATAGACAACCGGGAGAGGCTTGCGGGCATGATCATGTATCATGTGGTCCAGGGCAAACTCACCACACTGGAACTGGCGCAGATGGAAGCGATCAAGACCCTGCAGGGGGACCACCTGGACATCGCAAGATCGCCTGAAGGGATGCGGTTGAACGATGCCATCATCATTCAGCCTGATATTGAGTGCACAAACGGTATGTATCATGTCATCGACCGTGTGCTCATACCCCGGGCGGTCGAGGCACGGGTGAGAAATTTGATCTGACCCCGGAGAATCGGCACCTCTGCCCGAGATCCTCGAGGGACAAAACCGCGAGATTCTTGGTCCCTTGATCAGGAGCAGCCCCAGCCCTCTGCGGTGACCCGGGCGTGCCCTGATCAGGGTGCTCCTCGAGAAAGATGATCCCACACCGCGATCGTGTTACGGGCGTGTGGCGATGGACCCAGAGTTCATCGTGGCACCCCTGCCCCCTGAGCTGTAATCTTATATACTCCCACATCCCCATCTCCCGGAGAGGGGTTTGTCATGAAGAGCATCTTTGCGACTCTACGGGAATCAGGGTCGTTCACCATGTTCCTGGATCTTGTGCGGGCAGCAGGCATGGAAGAGCAGTTGAGAAATGAAGGGCCCTATACACTCTTTGTCCCGGACGATGACGCTTTCCGGGCAGTGCCACGGTCAGCGCTCGACTCGATCTTTGATGACATTGACCGGCTCACCAATATCCTGAACTACCATATCGTCCCGGGGGTGCATTCCGCAATAGACTTGCTTGGTATACGGGCCCTGAGGTCGCTCCAGGGGGAGGACCTGACCGTGGATGTTGCGCCGGAAGGGGTGCTGGTCAACAACGTGCCGATAACAGAAAGTGATGCCTGGTGCACCAACGGCATCTGCCACGCGATCAACGTGCTGCTCCTGCCTCCAGGGATCAGGGCGGCTGCTACTGATCAAGCGCATGAATGGTGCGCGTGAAGGGAGGTACGAAGAGCATTACTGCGACCCTCCAGGACTCAAAGGAAGCTTTCACGGTGTTTCTTGACCCGGCCCGGACAGCAGGCATGGAACCGATGCTCTGCGAGCGAGGACCGATCACGGTGCGTGCTGGCCCTTCCAACCACCCGGGTATCCGGGTGCTGTAACCGGACATCAGGATGCCCCCAACCGCCAGGTCGCGGTACAGAGGTCACCCCCGCCAACCGCCTCCTCTTAAGGTGTTGATCTGGTGGTGGAACGCATCGAAGAGCACCGGGGACGCCGATTTCCTCGGATGCGGAGACAACCAGGGTGTACCGCGAGTCGTCGTTCTCGACGACCAGTCGGTGGAGGATGTCCTCATCGAGGTGGAAGTACTCGTTGCAGAATCGTTCTATACTCGCCTCGTGGTCTCGGTACGCGCCACCAATGTGAAACCAGGATCTCTACGGTCCGGTCAAGGTGCATGGCATCGAGGACCGCGGCGTGATGGCGGAGTTCCGCGATGCTCGCTCGACGATACCCGGGTCTTTCACGTTGATGATGACGAACAACTGGTCCGGGTGCATGGAGACCCCCATCCCGTGCTCCCTGATGAACTGAGCGATGTCCCGGACATCCTGGCAAAGGTCTCCCGCCAGGCAGCGGTGCAGACCGGGACGAGGTCTGAGGAGTTCTCCTGGACGATCTCTTCGAGCCGATCGCCAGAGTGGTCGCGACCGGGCATCAACCCACTGCTCTGCATCGGGCCAGCGTTAAGGGAGCGGCCTTTTGCAACGCGTGAGACGGACCGCCAATCCCCCACACGGAAGTTCGCGACCTTCACGAACTTCCGGTATGAGACGACCCGGGTGCGCGGAATTATGGGGGGCCCGGTTTCACCGGCAGGTATACGTCCCCCCGCTCTCAGCGATGAAACCTTCCCTCTTCAGGTCCTCCAGGATTCTTCTCACCCGCACAGTATCTCTGGAGACCCGGGCGGTCACTTCTTCTTCGGTGACTGACCCCTCCTCGAGAACCAGCGCAAGTATCTTCCCCCGGATCTGCCGATCAGAGCCCTCGAACCGGCTCTGCCTGGTATAGGACGCGCTCCGCCGGTTCGGGTTTGCCGTCCGCTTCTTCAGAACTGTGCCGTAATCCATCAATGCCCCATACCACTCCCGCGGGTTTTCCCGGTAGAGAGTCTGCTCGACGAGCGGGAGTATCTCGTCGTCCCGGACTCCCTGTCGATCCTGGAAGAAGAAGTGGATGAAGATCCGCCTGATGTTCGTCTCGATGTAGACGACTGGCATGTTGAAGGCGTAGGCGCAGATGGCCGCCGCGGTCGCCCTCCCGATGCCGGGAAGGGTTGCGAGCATCTCAACGTCGGCCGGGAGGTTGCTACCGTATTCGTCCGCCACCAGCCGGGCGGTCTTCTGGAGCGCGATGGCCCGGCGGTTGTAGCCCAGGCCCTGCCAGGCAAGCAGCACCTCGCTTCTGGGCGCACGGGCGAGGCTCTCGAGATCGGGGAACTGCTCAAGAAATTCCGGGTACTTCAAGACGACCCGCTCGACCTGCGTCTGCTGCAGCATGACCTCGGAGACGAGGATGTGGTAGGGCTCGGTGGTGCGTCGCCAGGGGAGGTCTCGACCGTAGGTCTGATAGTGGGCGAGGATGAGGTCCTGGAAAAGGCAGACGGCATCCGGGGTATTTCCCTGCTCCCGGATCACTTTGAGGAGCTGACGTTCACGCTCGTTCTGGCGGGGATCAAGGGTGCCAATCACACCGATCATTCTGTCTGGTAGAGGAAATAGGTTAGGCCGAGTCCCTATCCTGATCCTCGCCTTCGATCACCCTGTATCAACTCGGTCAACTACCCAAACTCAGGTCGGAGGGCTCCTCGGCTAATGATCCTGAATTATCAAATTCTGGAGATTCGCTATTCCGGCTCAGGTGCTCGTCCTCAGGCACTGGACTGCAGAGGGAATCGTGCTGGGCTGGGTGAAGTAAGGGAGGGGGTCGCGCATACGTGCTAACTCAAGTATAGAGATTCGCAGGATAACGTTCAATTCGGGAGAAGAACGCCAATTTATGGTATTCCCTGGTCGGTCTGCAGGCGCAGTCCTCCTCGGAGAACGGTCTTCTTGACCCCTTGTCAGGGAGCAGGAGATGAAAGAGCCCGGCCTGCTCGCTCCGGGCGGTCGCCTTCCGGGTCACGCCCCGCAGGCCTCTCCCTGGATATCACCACGCTCGGCGCGTTGTGGGAGACGGGGCAACGGTGCCTTCTCCGGGGATGGGGCCTCTCCCTCTCCGCAAAAGCCGTGCCCCGGGCCCGATGGGCTGGCTGCTGGTTGCCGGGAGCCCGGTCCCCTCTCAGGAGCGGGATCTGCCGGCAGGAACCTGTGTCTGGAGGGACATCCTTATCCCACGACCATCAATAAACTTATGAACAAACCCTGGGTATGGGATCCGTATGAACCTCTTGTTTGCAATCGCACCGGAACAGTTCCGGGATGAAGAACTGGAGATCCCCAGACGGATCTTCAAAGAGGCGGGCATCGGTGTCGATATCGCCTCGACAACCCCCGGGATGTGCACGGGGATGCTCGGGGGCGCTGTAGAGGCGATCATGTCATTTAATGACGTGGACCCCGACGATTACGCCGGGATCGTGGTGGTAGGCGGCATCGGCTCGCAGGACTACCTCTGGGTAAACAAGAAACTTCAGGCCCTCGTACGGATGTTCTTCGAGCAGGGCAAGGTCGTTGCTGCCATCTGTCTTGCGCCGGTCGTGCTGGCGCGGGCAGGCATCCTCGGTGGGCGGCAGGCGACGGTGTACCCAAGTCCGGCGGCGGTGCGGGAGATGAAGAAAGCCGGGGCGAACCTCGTGGATGTCCCTGTCGTCGCCGACCTGCAGATCGTGACCGCAAACGGTCCGGGGGCTGCCGCCCAGTTCGCCAATACCATCATTACGAAACTGGAATGCTGAACAATACCGGAGACAGCGGGGTGGACCGGGCGGACTGCACCCTGGTGATCCCCGCATACAACGAGGAGACACGAATACAATCACTCCTGGAGGGCATCTCGGGCTTTTCTGGCGACCTGATCTTTGTCTGTGACGGGACCGATGCCACCCCTGCCGTCATCAGTGCGTTTGCCGACGATCAACCGTCGCTTTGTCTCCGATGCCTGACGTTTCCGGCTCGCCTCGGCAAAGGTGGAGGTATCATGGCCGGAATCCGGGAGGCGTCAACCCCCTACGTTGGTTACATGGATGCCGATGGTTCGACATCGTTATCTGAGCTGAGATGGAGCGCCCCTTTGACCGCCTGGCGACCGCTGACGGCGTCATCGGTTCACGCTGGGTCCCTGGTTCCGTGTTGACGGTGAAACAGGGTCTCAGGCGCGGGTTGAGAGTCGCCTCTTCAACCTCATGGTCAGACTGCTCTTCGGGCTTGATTACCGTGATACCCAATGCGGCGCCAAGGCCTTCCGGAGAGAGGCGCTCGATGCGGTTCTCCCCTTCATCCGGTCAACGGAGTTTGAGTTCGACGTCGAACTCCTCTGGCGACTGCGGCAGCGTGGCTACCTGGTGGAAGAGGTTCCAATCACCTGGGAGAATAAGGACGAGTCGAAGGTGACGGCGTCGGATGCAAAGGAGATGCTTCTTGGCATGCTCCGCCTCCGCTTCATGTAGTGCATCAGTTCGTGACTGCTCCCCCTCCTCTCGTAGGGTGCATCCTGGGATACTACTACACCTTTGAGATTGCAGTCCCAATCTCATAAATCAGGACGGTAATGGTGAACGAGTGCTGAATAGGCTTTCGTACGAGATTGATACCTGCGTATCCCGGAGACGAGCACCGGAACCGGAACAGGGATTCAACAGGATCCGATTCAACAGGATCCAGTACTTCGGAGTCGATGCAACAGGTCATTCTTGCCCGCTCTCCCGGGAACAAACCACCGGGTTTTAAGGGTGTGGGCGTGGATTGGTTTCTAACGGGTGATCCGGTGCTTGCGAAGACGGTCTTCGTGAAGGAGATCAGCGGCGGGATGCAGGTCGACGCACCTTTTGTGGTGGATGCCGCAGAACTGCGAGAGAAACGGGACGGGGGCAAGTATATCCAGCTTACCATCTCCGACCGGACCGGCCGGGGTGCCTGCAAGGTCTGGGGGAAGCCTGACCAGAACGCTGATCAGATCGAGGCGTTTTACCGTGCAATCCGGGTCGGTGAGGTCTACCGCATCCTGGGTTACGCGAAAGTCTTCAATGGTACCTGCGAGGTCAATGTGAACGACGGGATCGCCAGCCTCGCAACGCCGATACCGGTTGATTCGGTCGATCCGTCCCTGTTTGTCCACTCACCTGTTGACCGTGACAGTGTTCGGGAGGGGCTGGGGCGTATGGCCGCAAAGATCAACGATCCGGGAATATATTCCCTTGTCTCCCGGCTTATGTACACCACAGCAGGGTTCCTTGAAGCACCTGCTGCAAAACTCAAGCATCACGCATATATTGGCGGCCTTGCGGAGCACACCCTTGAGACCGCAGAGATCGCGCTGAGTCTGGCGGACGCGGTCAGCCGGATGGAGATAGATACCGATGTACTCCTCGCCGGTGCGCTCCTCCACGACATCGGCAAGGCATCGTGCTTCCGCCGCCAGGGCTTTTCGTTTGTTGCGCTCCCTGATTACACTCTCATCGGACATACAGCGCTTGGGGCGTCCGCGCTTCTTCAGCACTCCGCCGGGGTCGACCCGTCACGGTTCTCACATATTCTCCATATCCTGATGGCACACCACGGTCCCTACGGCGAGGTCAGGCCCCGGACCCCCGAAGCCTGGGCAGTCCACTTCGCTGATAACGCCAGCGCGTCCTTACGGGGCGTATGCGACGATGTCGCCGATCTCGCGCCGGGCGAAGAGCGCTACCAGGGGGCACGGACCGGCGGGCCAGTCTATCGGTTCTAGGGTATTTTTCAAAAAGGGGGTTCCGCTCCCTTCAGGTACGCCTCCGGGTTCCGCTCGAAGAGTTTCTTGCACCCGGGGGCGCAGAAGTAGTAGGCCTTCCCCTGGTACTCTGCTGTGTACTTCGCGGTCGCCTCATCGACCTCCATCTTGCATACCGGATCGATCGCCATCCTGATTCCTCCACGATATGGCTTTCCTCTTCGCCGGGGGTATATATGTCTTGAGGAGGAGGGAGAGCGAGACGACCGTCACCGACGAGAGCGCCATGGCGAGCGCCGCAAGTTCAGGCCGGAACGTTATGCCAGAGAAAGGGTAGAGGACGCCTGCAGCGAGTGGGATGAGGGCGGCGTTGTAGGCAAACGCCCAGAAGAGGTTCAACTTGATCCGGGACATCACTTTCCGGGAGAGCTCGATTGCCGCGACAACGTCGGTCAGGTCGTCGTGGATGAGGACGATATCCCCGCTCTCGATCGCCACGTCGGTCCCGCTCCCGATGGCGATCCCGACGTCCGCCTGCGCCAGTGCCGGGGCGTCGTTGATCCCGTCACCCACGAACGCCACGACCTCACCCTGCTCCTGGAGGACCCGTACTTCCCTGGCCTTTTCCTGCGGGAGCACTCCTGCGTGGACGTCCTCGATCCCGACCTCCCGCGCGATGGCGTTTGCCGTCCGCTCATCGTCGCCGGTGATCATCACGACGGATAGACCCGTCCGTTTGAGGTCTGCGACGGCGGCTTTTGTCGTCGGCTTAAGGGTATCGGCGATGGCAATGATACCCCGGAGTATGCCACCAGCGGCGACCAAGACGGCAGTCTTCCCCTCGTCCTGGAGAGCGACTATCCGACCTTTCGCCTCCTCCGGGATAGCGACGCCCCCTTCCTCGAGGAACAGCTGGTTCCCGACCAGGACCGCATCCCCCTCAACCACGGCGCTGACCCCCCTGCCGCCGAAGGTCAAAAACCGCTCAGATGCCGGGATAGCGACGCCGGCGCTCTCAGCCCGCCGCACGACCGCCGCCGCGAGGGGGTGCTGTGAGTTCTTCTCGACCGCCGCCGCGACCGCGAGGACGCGATCCTCCGGCATCCCGAGCACGATGATATCGGTGACATCCGGCTTCCCGCGGGTGAGCGTCCCGGTCTTGTCGAAGACGACCGTGGTCAGGCTCTCTGAGACCTCGAGCGCCTCACCGTTCCTGATCAGCACCCCGAGTTCGGCGGCCCGGCCGATCCCGACGGTCACGGCGGTCGGGGTGGCGAGCCCGAGCGCACAGGGGCAGGCGACGACCAGGACCGAGATCAGCACCGTGAGCGAGAAGAGGAGGGAGGCACCAAGGACCACGTACCAGATGAGGAAGGCGGCGGTCGCTATCACGAGCACAACCGGGATAAAATAGGAGACCGCGACGTCGGCGATCCGCTCCACCGGCGGCTTTGAACCCTGGGCTTCCCGGACAAGCCTGATGATCTGCGAAAGAACCGTATCCTTCCCGATCCTCTCGGCCCTGACGCGGAGGACACCGTTCATGTTCAGGGTGCCGCCGACAACCTCATCCCCCTCCCGCTTATCGACCGGGATGGGCTCCCCGGTGATCATCGACTCATCGACCGAACTCTCGCCGCCCACAACCGTGCCATCCACCGGCACCTTCTCCCCCGGCCTGATCAGGAGGATATCACCGACGACTACGTCCTCGAGCGGAACCTCGACCTCCCGCCCCTCCCGGAGCACCGTCGCGGTCTTCGGACGGAGGTCGATGAGTTTTCTGATCGCATCCGAGGTCTTCCCCTTGGCCCGGGCCTCAAGGTAGCGGCCCAGCGTCAGGAATGCTGCAAGCATCACCGCGGTGTCATAGAAGTTGAACGCCGGGGTGAGGATGATCTCAAACGTTCCGAGGATGCTTGCACCGTATGCGACGCCGATACCCATCGCGTACATGACATCCATGGTCAGCGCCTTGTTCCGGAGCGCGGCGGCGGCCGCCCTGAAGATGGGAGCGCTGACATAGAGGAAGACCGGGGCGGTGATGACAAGCATGATGAGGTTGATCGAGACCGGGAGAGCGACCATCTCCGGCACCCGGAAGAGCATGAGGAGGAAGAGCGGGATGCTCACCGCAAACCCGACGGTGAACCGGCGGAGCTTGTCCCGGAGGTCCTCTTCCCGCATCCGGGCTTCCGCATCCCCGGCGATCTCCTCAAGCAGCCCCAGATACTGGTAACCAGCATCCTCAATGGCGGCCCTGATCTCTGATATGGTGACGAGCGCAGGGTTGTAGACAACGCGCGCAGTCTCGGTGGCAAGGTTGACCCTGGCTTCGTAGACCCCGTCCAGGTCGGCGAGCGTGGTCTCGACCACCCGGGCGCAACTTGCGCAGACCATCCCGCCTACCCTGACGGTGACCTCGCTATGCACTACCCCGTAGCCGGCATCACTTACCGTCTGTTCGAGGTCTGCGAGGCTGGCCTTCGTGGGGTCGTACTCTATGGTGGCGGTCTCGGGCGCGAGGTTGACCCTGGCTTCGTAGACCCCGTCCCGGCCACGGAGGGCGCGTTCTATATTGAGTGCGCAGGATGCGCAGTGCATCCCCGAGATCTTCAGTTCTGCCTTCTTCTTCCTCTCTGGCATGATATTACTCCTCTTGCTGTGCGGGGTGAACTACCCCGCCCTGAAGGGGGCGGGGCTTCCCGGCTATCATGGACAACACTTGCATCACAGAGATATTGGTGTAGAGGTCTCCTCTCCAGAGGCTCAAAGGGCTGTTCCATCCCCACGCGGAGGATATTCACCGCGCGCATCATAATCCCGGTCAGCAAAAAACCCACAACACGGGCGTTCATGGATTTTCCCGGAGAGACTTTTTTCACAATGCTTCCACAATTCGAGTACATCTGTGATGTATTCCGGGGATCGAGTTTGACGGGTTCGGTACCAGCACTTTCAGCCCTGTACGCAAGATAAGAATAGAATCGCCCCCGCGAAGCATCATGAATGCCCCTGTGGAGTCCTTTGTTGTTACCTTCCTCCTTCAGACCTTTGATATTCAGGTCTTCAACACAGATCGTTTGCACAGGCATCAACGTAATGACAGGAGAGTTTATGCAAGAGATCGTTCTTCTGGTTTGTGATATGACCATACGCCTTCTTCCAGTTCTTTGGACCCCGCCTTTTCCGGGCAACACGGTGCTGCAACTTCTCTTGATCGTATCACGCGATTGTTCAAAGAACCGGCGATTCTCGGTCACCGCTCCAATCGCTATCGACCGCAAACGGGTTCAGACCAACATCAGTACCGACTGACCGTCCTTCGCGCTTTGAGCCGGAAACCTTCTGTTATTTTGCCTGGGTGACCAGGACACCCTTCACCCCCGCAGTTTAAGACATCCGCAGTTTAAGACATCCGCAGTTTCCCGGCCAGTCTTCGTACAGGCACCCCCGGGATGGCCGGGTTCTCCTGTCATCGATGTTTGGATTTATACACGTAGTTTTATACACAATGGTAGTTTGGAGAACTGTCATAGCGGGATATCCAGAGATAATTGTGGCGCAGAGGATGGATGTTCCAACTAGGGAGATACACAGACCTCATGACGCCGAAGCGGGACGTCGACGGCCTGATCGAAGCGCTCCCGCGGACCGCAGGAGCGGCGACCCCGGTCCCGGCAGGCTCGGTGAGAAGAAAGTGACAGAACCGCTCATCGTTGCGCTTGTCTATCCTGTGCAGGGCAGTCAGGGTGGGGGCGGCGAACGAGTTCGTCATGAACGGGATATCGGCGGCCAAGCCGCTGATCGACCTGCTCGAGCGCCCGAAAGTATCGCGGGAGGGACTGACAGAGTTTGACCTCTCTGCCGGTTCGGAGGGTGTGAAGGAGCATGAGGTCGGAACTTCGGCGTGCTTATGCGGCCATCATCTCTGACGAGATCACTGATCCCCGGGCAGAGGGTCCGCTCATCCAGGCGCTCTCTGACAGCGGCGATCCCGTCGTCCATAGAGGGCAGCCGGGGATGCGATCGCGAAGTCGCGTGGAAGTGGGGTGAGGCAACGCCGGTGCCGCTGGCGTTCCGGTGATACCAGGGCAACACCACTGCGCCACCTATTGTGAGGGTTCTGGTCGCCCGGGGCGGATCGTCACATCCCTGTGGAGACGTCGCGAGCGGATGTGCGATCCTGGGTCATCCTGGCGCGATAAAGATAGAGGGTATAATAAAGGAGGACCACATAAGTTAAACACCTTAGGCACCCGGGGAGTGCAACCATGACCCCCCAAAACTCCTGTAGATCCGTCGGCGGCGGATATCTCCATGATATCTCCGACGCGAAGATCGTCGAATTCTCCAACAGAAGCAGCCGCCGGACGTAAGACCTATTTCAGTCACTGTCAGTGACGGTGGCTACGAGAGAAGGGGTCGATCCAGGTAGGCAACATCTACCGCCTCCGGGACACCGGTTTGCCATTCTCCCACGAGTTTCGTCGGGATGGCGACGGTTTGCCTATGCAAAAAGCAGCGAGCCCTGGGGAGGTCCTGGAGATCCCCGGACCTCTTTCGCGGGTTCGAGTGATTATACAATGATTCCAGAAATAGCAGAAAACCACGTCATCTTCTACTGTGGCCGATGTCAACACAGATGGACAGGGGAGTTTACCAACGAACCGATCGGGTGTCCGATCTGCGGAAACTACAGCACAATTGGACGCACTGAACCAAGACACAGACGGAGAAGAAGGTGATGATAGAAGTTATCCGGGACCTGGATGGCGATACCGCCAGAGAACAACCAGGATACCCGATCCCCACCACCCTATTTTGAGGACACATTATCCTGCGGGGGAATGTCTCACCCCGGGGTAGCTCGCTATCGACCAACCGGTATCGCACCGAAGGATCCTGCAATGCCCCACTATGTTCTCCGCCTTACCCGTACCGAGTCCGCGTGGGCGTGGAGCCCCTCTGCGTCGGCGATCGTCTCCACGACGTCGCCAATGGCCTCCAGCCCCTCCCGCGTGATCATCTGTACCGTGGACCGCCTGCAGAAGTGGTTCACATCGAGCCCGGAGTAGAGGCGGGCGTACCCCGCGGTCGGGAGGACGTGATTTGTCCCCGATGCATAATCACCGCAGGCCACCGCCGCGTAGGGGCCGATGAATATCGACCCCGCGCTCCTGATCCGGTTGAGGATGGCGAGCGGGTCGGCCACCTGCACCGAGAGGTGCTCAGGGGCGATGCCGTTAACCATCTCCACCGCCTCATCGAGGTCGCGGGCCACGATGTAGCCAGAGTGGTCGAGCGCCTTCTCTATGATCCCCCTCCGCTCTGCACCCTTCATCATCCGCTCCACCTCATCCTCGACGGCATCAGCGAGGGGCGCGTCGGTGGTGACCAGGACACAGGCGGCGCTCGGGTCGTGCTCGGCCTGGGCGAGGATATCGGCCGCGATGAACTCCGGGTTCGCCGTCGCGTCGGCGAGGACCGCGATCTCACTTGGGCCCGCGGGAAAGTCGATCTCTACCTCGTCCCGGAGGAGCATCTTTGCGACGGTGACATAGACGTTCCCGGGCCCGACAATCTTTTCCACCCTCGGGATCGTCTCAGTCCCTATCGCCATGGCTGCGATCGCCTGCGCGCCGCCGACCCGGAAGATCTCGCCGACCCCGGCGATATCGAGCGCTACAAGCGTGATCGGATTGACCGGCGGCGGGGTGCAGCAGCAGATCTCCTCGACCCCGGCCACCACCGCAGGGATCGTGCACATCAGTGCTGTTGAGGGGTATGCCGCACGCCCGCCCGGGACATAGGCCCCGATTCGGGAAAGTGGTGTTGTCTTGACGCCGAGGGTGATCCCGGGCTCCATCTCCTGGAGCCAGAGGTCACGCCCGCGCTGCAACTCATGGAACTCGCTGATCCGCACCTCAGCCTGCACAAGACTATCGATCAGTTCTGCATCCACCTGGTCGTAGGCTGCCTCCCGTTCCTCGTCGGAGACAGCGATCTCTGCCAGATCGATGCCATCAAACTTCTTTGTCAGGTCAAGCAGAGCGTCGTCACCTTCTGCCCGCACCCTCTCGATGATCTCAGCGACCAGATCCCTTACTCGGTCAAGGTCTGACCGTCTGCCGGCGATCCAGGTCTCGATATTCAGCGCCTGCCACATGGGGAAGAGAGTCAGCGGGTTGAATCGTTAAGGTTTCGGCACTCGCTTCCAGGAGGGGATGGGTTTGTGAAGGCTGTCTGGTATAATAGAGGCCATCAATCCAATGCCCTCGCTGGTTTGATGGCAACTTTCAGCGACCATGCGGATCCCCTCCCTCCTCCCCCTCACTCTGCATAATTAGAATCCTCCCCCTCATCTCCCCCCTCTCATAGAGACGATACCTCGAGCCTTGAGAGCAAATTGTGGCAGATCCTGGAAAACAGAGATAGCTCCCGCTCTTCATGTCCCCTGTATTTCGGGGGGAGTTTCCTCAACTCCAACTGAGTATCAGATTTCCTCAGACCAGTGCACTCAGGTGCGTTGGATTCTTCAGTCCCGCGCGCAACCCGAACAGAAGGAGAATTTGATATGCAACGAAGTTGAGAGTCATATAGAGTTTCCGGCTCTCCTGTCGGATCCCTTTGAGGTGAAAGGTTACAGAAGCCTTATAGTTCGTTGTGCTACTTTTTTGAACCTTGAGTTCCTCATACCTATATGACCGGGCGTGAACAGATCACGATCGTCAGACACGTTCCCCTCTCTGTCCTGAATAAACGGATCAAGCACCCCAAAGGATTGCCCGAAGTAGTCCCGCGCCTCGTGTTTATTCGGCTACGGTATAAGGGAATGAGCGTTGTCGACGCTGCGGAAGCTGTTGGGGTCTCTCATCAGACTGGTTACAACTGGCAGAAACGCTGGAACGAGGAGGGGCCGGGTGGGCTGGTTCCGAAGTATGCCGGTGGCCACCCTTCGAAACTCACTGACGAGCAGAAAACCGCTTTGCTTGAAAAACTCCGGGAGAAAGAACGCTGGACGACCGCCGAAGTCCAGCGCCTGATCCAGTCGCAGTTCGGCGTCAGTTACAGTCTGGACCAGGTCCGGCGGATCCTCAAATCGTTTGGCATGTTCTTTGGGAAACCCTATCCGCGGGATTACCGCCGACCCCGGGATGCAGAACAGGTGCTCAAAAAAAACTCCCGCGGATGAGCAAGAACACGGTGCTTGGCTTCTTGGATGAGTGCTCTCCCCAAACAACGGCCAATACCCAGCGCATGTGGTCGTTTGAGCGTACCCCGATGGTGAAAAATACCACCAAGATCCGCGCCAACACCTTTGGCATTCTTGCCGTCAATGGTACCTCCACCATCACCTTTCGAGAGCACTCCAAAAAGGAAGACATCCGAGAGGTGTTGCACGAGTTCAGGCAAGCAAACCCGGGGAAACGGCTGATCGTCGTGCTGGATAACTTCAGTTCGCACCACGCGGTGCTGGTCAAAGCGTACGCCGCCAACAACAATATCCAGCTCGTGTATCTCCCACCATACTCCCCAGATCTCAATCCCATCGAGCAGATCTGGCGGGCGATCAAGCGAGAGGTCGCAGCGACCTTCATCATGAATTATGAGCACCTCACAACCGTAATTGCAAGGGCGTTTGAGATACTGACAGCAAAAAGAAGTTACTGGGAGAAGTGGGTGATTAAATTCTTGAGCCCGAAGTACGCTTCAAAGATGTTGAGCGACTAACTATAATCCGGCCATGTATCCGTTCACACTCACCGCGGCTTTGTATGCGAGTTGGGAATTCCGGGTCGAGAAGATTCTTGTTTCGCAAATGCATCCCGACCTGTTCACCTCTTCCCTGCTGGTAGAGGAATCGCAACGGTTGAGTCAGGGGAGCATGGATATCTCCCCCTGCTCTCCAGAGTTTGTTGACCCAATGCCGGATGCGTGGTCCTGTTCCTTCTTCCGGGATCACCGCCCCCTCCCGGGTATCAATACAGGGTCGAGCATTCAGATGATACCAGAGGTGTGCATGTGCCGCCCGCGTATGAGTCGTATCCGGTATCAAGCAGCACATCTGAGTTTGGGTTTCAGCGCCTCCACTCTCTCGATACGTGAAAAAAGATGGGTTAAATCCGCATCAGTCCCATTCGAGTAGACCATGGTGAGTGGGTATGGTCCGAGATGGAAGATATGCGCTTTATCTATCCATCTTAACCTGGTAATGCGGGTGAAAGGGAGCATATCTGTCATACCGGGATGCTTCGATTGGAGTCGAATCGATGATCCCAACTCTCTCCTTCTGTGCCCCGAGAACAATTGCCTCACCGACAAGATGCATGAGCCGTTCCACACCCTCGACGCCGAGACGATATTTCACAAAATGGTGGAGTGTTGCAGGATTGGGCAATTGATACCCTGCTTCAGTCTTCTCTGCACCAAGGTTGAAACAATCCTCCTCTGTCAGGAGACGAATTGTCCGGACATAGGATTGTTTCCTGAAACACTTGATGACAAGTAGTTTGATCATAAGAATAACCGGATAATGGAACCGAGAGACCTGTCTGGAGTAGTATTCTCGTTCAATAGTCTGTGCAAGGGTATCCAGATAGGGCGAACTGAGGAACTCCGTGAGAGAGAAACCGGGTTCAATCTCTTCAATTCCGTCTTCTTTTGCCAAAAAATCGGTGTTAAAGGCCATGAGCCATTTTGGAGCCCGGTATCTATACCTGACGGAACAGCCCTCATCAAGGCGCAAAAAAATTAGCAGACCGGGTAACTCTCCGGTAAAAACCGGGTAAAATGGCAAGGTGCGCCGGAGGTGCGCATACTACCGGAAAAGAGAGAAGGGTTTATATGTCAGATCGGTGGTTTGATGGCCTCTAACATACATGATATTTTTATAATAATATTTAAATAAAATGCCTCCCCGACTACCCGCCCGTATGACTCCGAGATCATGGGTGCCCCTGGTGGGCATCATGTTAGTAATGCTGGCCGCATGCGTCGTCGCCGTCCCGGCACAGGAGGCCGCGAACCCGGACGTGCTCCGGATAGCAACCACGACAAGTCTCTACGATACCGGCTTGCTTGACGAACTTGAAGTGATGTATGAGAACACGTCCGGTGTGGACGTGCAGATCACCGCCCAGGGAACGGGCCAGTCCCTCGATACCGCACGGCGCGGCGATGTCGACCTGGTGCTCGTCCATTCACCAACGCAGGAACAGCAGTTCATCGACGAAGGCTACGGCATCAACCCGCGGTGCTTCGCCTACAACAACTTCCTCATCGTAGGGCCGGAGTCCGACCCGGCAGGAATCGCGAACATGACCCCGAAGGACGCGTTTGAGACGCTCTATGTCGCCGGGACGAACAACACGCCGGGCGTGGTCTTCGTCTCCCGTGGTGATGATTCCGGTACTCACAACCGGGAGCAGCAGATCTGGGAAGCAGTCGGCTACAACTACACTGAAGATATCCAGGACTCCGGGCCCTGGTATCAGGAGACCGGGAGCGGTATGGGTGAGACGCTGACCATTGCCAACCAGAAGGAAGCCTACACGCTCACCGATATCGGGACGTACCTCGCCTTCCAGGACCAGCTCGACCTTGTAGAACTCGTGACCGAAGGTGACGAACTCCTGAACCGTTACAGCGCGATCGCGGTCAACCCTGAGATGGCGGAGGGCGTCAACATCGACGAGGCCAACAACTTCATCAACTGGATCATCTCAGACGAGACCAAGGAATTCATCGGGAACTTTGGCGTTGAGGAGTTTGGCCAGCCGCTCTTTGTGCCGCTCTACGCGCCCGAGTGTACTGAACCACCGTTCAATTGCACCTGTGCAGAACCGGTGAACGTAACGGCGTGAACGCGGGAGCGCAAAAACCCTGCCGCCTGCCTCACTGTGCTGGCAGGCGGAGGGCACACCCCGCCCCCCGGCCGGCGGACCGGGGGGAGATAGATATTTATGACTGATCATCGTCTAGCAGGCTGTTATGAAGACAGATGCTGCTATTCTGTCGGCCGGTGCTGTCCTGATCCTTCTTATACTCGCCATCTTTGCAGGGTGCACGGGGGCGGCGCCGGAGGAAAACGAAACACCCTACGCCACGACGACCACACCCATTGCCGGTGTGAACGTCCTCCGGGTCGCCACCACGACAAGCCTTGAGAACACCGGGCTGCTCGCAGAACTCGAGCGGGTCTACGAGGACAAGACCGGGGTTGACCTCCAGTTCATCGCCCAGGGAACGGGCCAGTCCCTCGATACCGCACGGCGCGGCGATGTCGACCTGGTGCTCGTCCATGCTCCCGCACTTGAAGAAGAATTCGTGAATGACGGGTACGGCATCAACCCGCGGTGCATCGCCTACAACTACTTCATCATCGTCGGACCGGAGTCTGACCCGGCAGGGATAGCGAACATGAGCCCTGTGGAGGCCTTCCGGGAGATCTACGCCGCCGGGACGAACAACACGCCGGGCGTGGTCTTCGTCTCTCGTGGCGACAACCCAGGCACTCATGCCCAGGAGAAGGCACTCTGGGCGGAGGCGGGCTACGACTACGAAGAGGAGATCCTGGACTCCGGGCCCTGGTACGTCGAGGCCGGCAAGGGTATGGGGGATACCCTGATTCTTGCGAACGAGAAGAACGCCTATACGCTCTCTGACGAGGGAACCTACCTCTCGTTTAAAGACCAACTGGCGCTGGTGCCGATCATTGCGGAGGGTGCGAAACTCCTGAACCGCTACAGCGCGATCGCGGTCAACCCAGAGAAGCACCCGGATGTGAACGCGGAGGAGGCCACGAACTTCATCAACTGGCTCATCTCCGATGAAGGGAAAGAGCTGATCGGCGATTTCGGAAAGGCTGAGTTCGGGAAACCGCTCTTTGTGCCGCTCTACGCGCCCGATTGCACTGAACCGCCGTTCAACTGCACCTGCGCAGAACCGGTGGCTACTGCATAACCTGTCACCTGGAGACGTGGATGAGGTGATTGAAGAAGCAGGTGAGTTTGCGTGGTGAACGGGAACCCGATCATCGAGGGGTTCATCGAGGCCATCAAACTCATTGTCACCCTCGACCCTCAGGTGGTGGAGATCACCCTCCGCTCGCTCTACGTCTCCCTCAGCGCCACCTTCGTTGCCACGCTGATCGCCCTCCCCGTCGGGGCGCTGATCTACTTCTACGAGTTCCGGGGGAAGCACGCGGTCGTCTCCACGTTGCAGACGCTGTATGCGCTCCCTACGGTCATCGTGGGCCTGCTCATGTTTCTCCTCCTCTCAAACATCGGTCCCCTGGGGTTCCTCCGTCTCCTCTACACTCCCAAGGGTATGATCATCGCCCAGACAGTTCTCATCGTACCACTGTTGATGGGGCTGACGGTCTCGGCGCTCTCAGGAATCGACCGGGATAAACGCTACACGATCACGGCGCTTGGCGCAAACAGGTTCCAGACGGTTGCCACCATCATCATGGAAGCCCGGTTTGCGGTTATGTCCGCTGTTCTCCTGGGGTTTGGACGGGCTATCGCCGAGGTAGGGTCAGTGATGATCGTCGGCGGCAACATCAGGGGCGCCACCCGGGTCCTCACCACTGCGATCGCGCTCAACACATCGATGGCAAACTACTCGATGTCGATCGCACTCGGGATCATTCTCCTTGCGGTGGCGCTCGGGGTGAATATCACCCTCTCCCTGGTGCAACGGCGGTGATACCGTGGTGGTCATTGAGGCACGCAACATCAGGAAATCGTACGGCAACCTGCAGGTCCTGCACGACGTCGACCTCTCGGTCCGGGAGGGGGAGGTCCTCGGGCTCATCGGCCCGAGCGGCTCCGGGAAGAGCACGCTTCTGCGGATCCTCGACCTGATCGAGCCGCCGAGCGGCGGTGAGCTCTCGATCTTTGGTGTCAATACGGTGGAGGAATACAGCCGCTGGCTCGACCTCCGCCGCCGGATGGGGATGCTCTTCCAGAGACCGATCGTCTTTAACGCATCGGTCTACGACAACGTCGCGATGGGACTGCGCTACCGTGGGACACCCCGCGCCGAGATCGACCGGAGGGTGAAGGAGGCGCTTGAAGCCGTCGGACTCTCCCGCTACATCAGGAGCAGGGCGACCGACCTCTCGGGCGGTGAGCAGCAGCGGGTGGCGTTATCGAGGGTGCTTGTGACGGACCCTGAGATCCTCATCCTGGACGAGCCGACGGCGAACCTGGATCCCGGCTCGACCGCTACCATCGAAGCGATCGTGATGCGCATGAACCGTGAGGAGGGAATGACCGTTCTGATTAGTACCCATGACCTCATGCAAGGGCAGCGGCTCGCCCACCGGGTTGCGGTGATGATCGAGGGGACGGTAACCCAGGTGGGCCCGCCCCGCGAGATCTTCTATGAGCCGAAAGACCAGAAGATCGCCAGGTTTGTGGGTGTCCAGAATATCATCCCCGGCCAGGTCATCGCCCGGGAGGGAGGGCTCACCACGGTAGAGGTAAAGGAGAGACGCCTCGTCTCGGTGACTCCGCCCCCGGCCGAAGAGGTGGCGGTGGCCATCAGGGGCGAGGATATCTCCCTGCACCGGAGGGAACCCGGCTACGAGGAGGCGGAGAACCTCTTCCCTGCCAGGGTTACCAGCATCGAGCCTATAGCGCCGTTCGTGAACGTAACCGTAGACTGCGGATGTGATCTCGTCGCACTGGTGACGGCGAGAAGGGTAGAGGCTCTCGGGCTTCGCGCCGGCATGGAGGTCTGGGTCTCCCTTCAGGCGAAGGCGGTCCACCTGATCCCCCGGGAGGATTAGGGTGACCGGGCCCGGGCATGACCGATACCATTTACATCAGGCTGCCGTCAACGATTCAGGTGTGAAACTACAGGGGGTTAGCGGGAGGGGCGCCGAAGATATCCAGGTAACGGTCTTTTGCGCCGGAAGCTTGACCGGGCCCTTTGAGAAAGTGAAGGCGGCGTTTGAAGCGGGGCACCCGGGTGTCACTGTCGTCCTTGAACCCGGCGGTAGCGTGGAGATCATCAGGCGGGTGACCGGGAGCGGGAGGCCTGCCGATGTGCTCGCCTCGGCCGACTACGCGCTCATCCCGGAGATAATGGTGCCGGAGCACGCCGACTGGTATTCCGCGTTCGCGAAGAACCGGATGGTGCTCACCTACACGAACGAGAGCAGGTATGCAGACGAGACCACCGCCGGGAACTGGTATGATGTTCTCACTCGTGACGGTGTCAGGTGGGGCTTCTCCGATCCGAACTCCGACCCCTGCGGCTACCGCGCTCTGATGGTGATCGAGCTCGCCTGCGGCTACTACGGCGACGATCGGATCTTTGAGGGCCTCATCGGTGCCCACAGCACCATCACCGCGACTGAGGAGTGCGGCACTGTCACGATTCATGCCGCCGGTTCGCGCTCCGACGACACCACGCTCTTCATCAGGCCGAAGGCAGACGACCTCGTCAGGATGGTCCAGTCCGGGGATCTTGACTATGCCTGGGAGTACCAGAGCGTTGCAGTCCAGAACGACCTCCTCTTCATCGAACTCCCCGAGAAGATCGACCTCTCAGCGGTAGAATTCGCTGAGAACTATGCGACCGTCCAGATCGAGGCAAGGAAGGGCGACGCTACCACGCTCTATGCGGGCGCCCCGATCGTCTACGGCGTGACCGTCCCGAAGAGCGCACAGCACCCCGACCTCGGACTCGAGTTCGTGAAGATGCTGGTCGGCGCCACCGGCCAGGAGATCCTCGAGCGCGACGGCCAGCCCCCGATCGCGCCTGCGGGCGGCTACGGTAACATCCCTGCCGGGCTCGAGCCGCTTGTTGCGGTGAAGGCCTGAAAAGCCCTCCAATTTTTGCGAAGCAGTTATTCACGGGCGCGTGCAACCTGTATCCTGGAAGATATGGCGACGAAGACCGAGACGGTCTCCACCGATAAGGGGGTTGTGGCGGGCGGAGCGCCCGGAATGGTACACGGCGGTGTGCATCGTCTGGTTCTGCATCATGGGAGCGACGATCGTCGGCATCACGGTGCTTGCGCTTGCAAACATCGAGGTGACGGAGCCCGCCGACCCTGTTCTCTAACCGTCCTGATCGAGGTTCGTTCCTCTATGGTTCGTGTGGATTCGCTGGTCCTTCTGACCACATCGCCGCGATGAATATCGCGGCAAGGGCTGTTGTCAACCAGCCCATCGTAGCATGTCTCTGACACAGTTACAAGTCCCGCCCTTGCGGACCAGGGCGACTACTACTTCATCATCGGGCCGTCGTCGGGCGCAGGGAAGACCATGACTCTTGAGGTGATTGCGGGCCACCACCAGCCGGAACGGGGCTCACCATCGTCCAGGTGAGCCACGCCCGCAGGGAAGTGCACCTGCCCGCCACCCGGATGGCGGTGATCAGTGATGGGAGTCTCATGGAGAAGGGAGAGGCTGAACACCCCCGGATCCGGGAGATCGCCTCATTCGTCGGGATAGAAAACATTCTGGACGGGGTCGTGGTGAGAAACGAAGACGGGCACGCGACGGTGGATCTCGGCGGGCAGGTCTTCGAGGCGGCAGGTGAGGAGGCCACCCTCTGTATCCGATCTGATGATAATATCATCCTCGGGGGGGATCCCGGTGCTCGGAACTCGATGACCGGGACGGTCACCCGGATTGGTGGAGAACAGGCCAGTCGCTGGGGTGAAGGTAGACTTGCGGTCCTGACACGGGGCGGTCGGTGCGTGATCTAAAGCTCGCCCCCGGAACCCCGGTAACTCTCTCCACCAAGTCGACGGCGGTCCATGTTATCCGCGGGTGAGACCCTTCACCCGTGCTTCGCCTTTATCGAGAGAATGAGGCCGATGAGGATTGCGGTGGCACCGTTGGCTACGATGATGGCGAGGTCTCCTTTCACTAACCCATAGGCGAGCCAGAGCAGGATGCCGGTGAGGAGGAGGATGAGCATCGCAAGAGAGAGGTCAGCGGTCGACCGCGTGCGCCACGCCCTGAAAACCTGCGGCGCAAATGAGAGCGTTGTGAGCGTTCCGGCGGCAAGACCGAGTGCAGTGACGGGATCCATGGGTGATCCACGTTTCTCCTGCCAGGACCATGAAGCTTGGGGCAGCACCTCAGGACTGTGGTTCTGGCCCGCTCCCCTGCCTTCTTCTTTCCCGCCACTCCAGGGCGTAGGCGAGGATCATCCCGATGATGAACGCGACGGTGAGGCCGAACACCAGGGTGAGGACAGCGATTGCTCCTGTGACCAGGTACGACTCGGTCTTTACACTGTGCTTCCCCAGCTCGATCGCCACGAAGACCAGGAGTGCGCCAAAGACCCCGAGCGGTATGAGGGTCAGCACCTCCGGCGGGGCGAAGGCGACGGCGAAGATGAGGATGAAGGTGCCGGCGATGATGTTCGCCCCCCCGGTCCGTGCACCGAACCGGTACATGGCGGCAAGCCCTCCAGCGCCGTGGCACATGGGAAACCCCCCAAGTGGCGTGGAGATGAGGTTCATGGCGCCGATGGTACGGGATAGTCGATCCGGGTCCACACCGTTCTTCGGGAAGAGATCGTAGCTGAGGAGCGATGTCGCGAGGATTGCGTTTGTCAGGGTGAGCGGTATCTGCGGGAGCACAAGGTTCCAGGTGCCGGCGATGAAGTCTGCCGGTGTGGGGATGATGAGGCTCGGGATTGGTATCAGGCGGAACGGCGGCATCCCCTGTGTGGCGATACCGACGGCAAGCCCGATTACGAGGACCACCAGGGCGGAGATGTCAGGAACCCGGGCGCGTTGCGACGCTATGAAGAAGACAACGATGATCCCGATGGAAAGGACCGCAAAGAGGGCATCTGAGACGATGTAGTTAAGCGAGGTCCTCAGGAGGAGGAGCGCGAGCCCTGCCTGCACGCCCCGGACGACACTCTCCGGGATCCGCTCCCCGATCCAGGTCATGCCACCGACGAGCCCGAGCAGGAGAAAGAGCGCACCGACGACGATCCCTGATGCCACGATCTCGCCGCCCGAGAGTCCCTCTGCGATGACTATGGCGCCGATAGCCTTCATCGGCTCGATGGGGATTGGGAGGCGGTAATAGAGCCCGGCGATGATATACCAGACGGCGATGAAGAGGAAGAAGTGGCTGACATTTACGTCCGGGCAGACGATGGCAACTCCGAGCATGATGGGAAAGATTGTGCCGAAGTCGCCAACGGCTCCAGCGATCTCCTCCAGGGTGATCCTGATACCTCTTCCCTCTGTTCCGGTGCTCTCCGTCATAACTCCACTCTGTCTTATGCCCCCCCTTCTTTTTGGAGGTTCTGGATGGGGCATGCCGGGGTTTCTGGTGTGGGTTCGCTCTCCGGCTTCTCCTTATCGAGGAGATCCTCTGCCTTCAGCTGCTCGATGACGACATCCAGGTACTCGGAGACGATCTCATCTTTCCTCTGGATCTGCCTGGTCCAGACCCGCACTGTCAGCCTGATCCAATCCTCTTTTATCGACGAGACCTGCACCTTCGGCTCAAATAACGCGAGGCTGGGGCGGGGGAGGTCAGACGAGAGGCGCCCGATGTAGGGGAGGTCAAAGAGCCTCTGGATGGCTAACCGCTCGGCCGGCTCAACGTGGGGGAGGATCAGGGGATGGTCATGCGCAGCTCGACGCGCGATCTCCTGGACCCGTGTAAGGTCTGCTGTAATCGGGACGGCGATCGAAATCGGAACCTCAAGCAACCCGGCCCGGGAGTAGTTGATAACCTTTGACGATATGATGCTTGAGTTCGGCGTGAGGACGAGGCCGCCGTCAAGCCCCTGCAGGATCGTCGTCGTGAGGGAGATATCCTGAACTTTGGAAAGCCCCGTCTCTGGCCTTCCGCTGACGATCACCCACTCCTCGAGCCGGACCGGGCGGTTGATCGTGATCAGGATGCCTGCGATGACGTTCTGGATGATCTGGCGCGACGAGAACGCAACAACGATACTCAGGACCCCAAGCGATGCGACGAAGGCCTTCAGGTCGAAGGCAAGGAGGTAGCGAGCGCTTGCGTAGATCCCACCGATTGTGATGCTATACTGCAGGATAGCCGCTATCCACTTGGCAGTCCCGCGCGAGACCCGTCCCTCCAGCACCCGCATGAGGAGCATGTAGGCGAGGTTGCCGAGGAAGAGGAACCCGATAATGGCGAAGAGGAACGCGAGAAACGCATCAAAGGATGCCCCGGTGACGGGGACCGAAACGCTCTCCTGCATGTAGAGAAACGTAAGAGGGAAGAGGATTAATCACTTCCGTCATGAGACCTCGGCCTTGACCGGGATCTCCTCGGCCCGCAGGCGCTTGAGGATCTCTCTCAGGTATCGAGAAGTGATCTCGTCTTTCCGGGGAATTTTGCTGATCCAGATCCGCACCGTCAGTTTGATCCAGCCGTCGCTGACCGATGCAATGAGGACGGTTGGTTTGAACTGTGCAAGGTCCGGGCGGTCGGCGCGGAGGCGCCTGATGTAGGGGAGGTCGAAGAGCCCCTGCGTCCCGGTTCGGTCGACGGGACCGCTGTTTGGGAGGATCAGGGGGTCGTCGTGCGCCACTGCGAGTGCGATCTCGCGCACCCGTTCAAGGTCAGTGGCGACCGGGACCGAGAGAGAGATCTGGACCTCTAGAAGCCCGCCCCTAGAGTAGTTGACGACCTTTGATGATATGATGCTCGAGTTCGGCATGAGGATGAGACCGCCGTCAAGCCCCTGCAGGATCGTCGTCGTGAAGGAGATGTCGCGTACCTTGCAGAGCCCTGTCGTCGGCCTCTCCCCGACGATGATCCACTCCTCGAGGTGGACCGGGCGGTTGATCGAGATCAGAATGCCAGCAAGGACGTTCTGGATGATCTGACTTGATGAGACGGCCACGACGATACCGAGGATGCCGAGTGATGCGGCAACGGCCTTCAGGTCGAAGGCGAGGATGTAGCGAGCGCTTGCGTAGATCCCGCCGATTGTGATGCTATACTGCAGGATAGCCGCTGTCCACTTGGCAGTCCCGCGCGAGACCCGCCCATCCAGCATCCGCATGAGGAGCATGTAGGCAAGGTTGCCAAGGAAGAGGAACGCGAGGAGGGTGAAGAGAAACGCGAGAAACGCGTCAAGAGATACCTCGCCGATGAGTACAGGATCGCTTGCCTGCATTGCAAGAGAGATAGGTCGGTAAGGGAGTTAACCGCTTCTCTATCGACGGGGCTGGTGGGCCCAGGATGGAGGCCTGCCGAACCCCTCTACTCGACCCGGGTATCGAAACCTGCACGCACTGCGGGTTGCCTCACGCAGAAGCGCGCGGGAGAGCGCGAAGGGGAGGAGATAAAGGTAGCAATCAATATTCTTCGCGAACTTTACGTGACTGCTCCCCCCTCTCTCGTCTGGATATCCTGGGATACTACTACACCTTTGAGATCGCAGTCCCGATCTCATAATGTTGAACACCCGCGTTCTGGTCGCGATCTATCACTATAGTTCGTTGTGCTACTTTTTTGAACCTTGAGTTCCTCATACCTATATGGCCGGGCGTGAACAGATCACGATCGTCAGACACGTTCCCCTCTCTGTCCTGAATAAACGGATCAAGCACCCCAAAGGATTGTTGCCCCAGGTGGTCCCGCGCCTCGTGTTTATTCGGCTACGGTATAAAGGAATGAGCGTTGTCGACGCTGCGGAAGCGGTTGGGGTCTCTCATCAGACTGGTTACAACTGGCAGAAACGCTGGAACGAGGAGGGGCCGGATGGGCTGGTTCCGAAGTATGCCGGTGGCCACCCTTCGAAACTCACTGACGAGCAGAAAACCGCTTTGCTTGAAAAACTCCGGGAGAAAGAAGACTGGACAACCGCCGAAGTCCAGCGCCTGATCCAGTCGCAGTTCGGCGTCAGTTACAGTCTGGACCAGGTCCGGCGGATCCTCAAATCGTTTGGCATGTTCTTTGGGAAACCCTATCCGCGGGATTACCGCCGACCCCGGGATGCAGAACAGGTACTCAAAAAAAATCCCGCGGATGAGCAAGAACACGGTGCTTGGCTTCTTGGATGAGTGCTCTCCTCAAAAAACGGCCAATACCCGGCGCATGTGGTCGTTTGAGCGTACCCCGATGGTGAAAAATACCACCAAGATCCGCGCCAACACCTTCGGCATTCTTGCCGTCAATGGCACCTCCACCATCACCTTTCGAGAGCGTTCAGGCAGGCAAACCCGGGGAAACGGCTGATCGTCGTGCTGGATAACTTCAGTTCGCACCACGCGGTGCTGGTCAAAGCGTAACACCGCCAAAAACAATATCCAGCTCGTGTATCTCCCACCATACTCCCCGGATCTCAATCCCATCGAGCAGATCTGGCGGGCGATCAAGCGAGAGGTCGCAGCGACCTTCATCATGAATTATGAGCACCTCACAACCGTAATTGCAAGGGCGTTTGAGATACTGACAGCAAAAAGAAGTTACTGGGAGAAGTGGGTGATTAAATTCTTGAGCCCGAAGTACGCTTCAAAGATGTCGAGCGACTAACTATAACTAGCCCGCAGTGTGGACAGGAGTGGGCCCGGTCAGAAAGCGTCTTTTTGACGATCATGCCACATCTAGAACATTGCTGAGACGTGATTCACCGGGATTCACCAGGATCACGCGAGAACCAGCCTCTTCCGCTTTGAACTGATTCCAGGAGACATCTGCAATGCTTTTTCTGCATATTTTTGATGTTCAGGTCCTCAAACACGATCGTGCATGCCGAACCGATCCACCAACATCCGGGAGGTCTGGTGAGCAAAAATGGTAAAATTATTTAAGTCCAACCCGATTCTAACCTATTATGGTTAACAATTTACCACACGATATAAACCTATCATATTTAATTATCTGAAACCCAATACCTGGTTGAGAACTATGAGAAGACGAACCCTTTTTGTAGCTGCGGCCTTTATGGTCGCCTTCATGCTGATCTGCGGCTGTATCGGGACGGCACCATCTGATACACCTGCCGCTGCAGAGAAACAGCAGCTGCGTATCGCCACGACGACCAGTCTCTATGACACAAAACTCCTTGACCGCCTCAGCGCGATGTTTGAAGAGGAGTATGACGCAGAGGTGTTGATCATCTCTGCCGGAACCGGCAAAGCGATCGAGTACGGGCAGCGGGGGGACGTCGACGTCCTGATGGTGCATGACCGTGCGCGTGAAGATGCTTTCCTCGCTGATGGCTACGGGATCAACCGGCGTGTCTTTGCCTACAACTACTTCATCGTCGTAGGACCGGAGTCCGACCCGGCAGGCATCAAGGGCATGGAGCCCGAAGAGGCGTTCACCGTCATCCGGGAGAAGGGGATGGCCGGTGATGCAGACGTCGTCTTTGTCTCGCGCGGCGATGCGTCAGGCACGCATTCCAAGGAGCAGGCTATCTGGAAGGCTGCCGGCTTCAACTACTCGAGTGACATACAGGGGTCCGGCGACTGGTACCAGGAGGCCGGGACGGGCATGGGTGCAACCCTGATGATGGCCAACGAGAAACAGGCCTACACGCTCTCTGACATCGGTACTTACCTCGCCTACAAAGGCGACCTTACCCTCGTGCCACTCGTGGATGAGGGTGACGTCCTGCTAAACGTCTACTCCGTCATGCAGATCAACCCTGAGAAGTACCCTGACATCAACAGCGCCATAGCCAAAGACTGGATCAACTTCATGATCTCTGACGATGTGCAGGATGTGATCGCTTCCTTCGGCGTCGACGAGTACGGCCAGCCGCTCTTCTACGCCGCCCGTGACGGTTGGGAGAAGATCGGTGTTCCTCAGGCCGAAGTGAAGGATCCAGTTCTGTGATCAGGTTCTTTCAACCGCACACACCCTCTTTTCACGCCTGGCGGAACCACAACTAAGAGAGGAGCAGAGCATGTACGAGATCATCGAGGGATTCCTGGAGGCAATCAGGCTCATCGTCATGCTTGACCCTGACGTAATGGCCATCTCCGCAAGAAGCATCATCATCTCATTCACCGCAACCATCTTTGCCACCCTGATCGCCGTCCCGCTCGGCGCCGCGATAAACCTCGGCACGTTCCCCGGAAAGAAGAGTCTCATCAACCTGATCCAGACCCTCTACGCGCTCCCCACAGTCATCGTTGGGCTCCTCATATTCCTGCTGTTATCCCGTGCCGGGCCGTTCGGATTCCTGCGGCTGCTCTTCACGCCGACGGCGATGATCATCGCACAGACGGTACTTATTCTGCCGATCATGACCGGCCTGACGATCTCTGCGCTCTCGGGGGTTGACCCGGTCATCAAGGACACCCTCCGCTCGCTTGGGGCGACACGTCTCCAGTTTCTCGTAAACGTCATGAAGGAAGCGCGATTTGCGATCCTTGCAACCGTCGCGGTCGGGTTCGGCCGGGCGATATCAGAAGTCGGAGCGGCGATCCTGGTCGGCGGCAACATCATGGCGTCGTCCTTCAGGAGTTCGACCCGGGTGCTGACAACGGCGATATCTCTTGAGACATCGATGGGGAATATCCCCAAATCCATCGCGCTCGGTATCATTCTTCTCGTGATCGCTCTTGGCGTCAATCTCGTCATAACCACGATACAGCACCGGTGATTCCATGATAGAACTTATCAACGTCTCAAAGAGGTTCGGCGATACCGAGGTGCTCCAGGGTATCACGGCGCGGGTTGAGCGGGGAGAGATCTTTGCGGTCATCGGGCCGAGCGGGGCCGGGAAATCGACCTTGCTGCGGCTCATCAACCTCCTTGATTCCCCGGACGGAGGGGAGATCCAGATCAACGGTATTGACATCCACAAAAAGAAGGATCAGCATCTCCGGATTCGCCGGATGATGGGGATGGTCTTCCAGAAACCCGCCGCTTTCAACTCAACTGTTTATGAGAACATCGCGGTTGGTCTCAGGTTCCGGGGGGTGGACGAGGAAGTGATCCGCGAAAAGGTCAGGGACGTCCTCGACATGGTCGGTCTTTCCGGCTACGAGGAGCGGAGAGCGCGGACGCTCTCGGGCGGGGAGATGCAGCGGGTGGCTCTCGCGCGGGTGATGGTGATCGAGCCGGAGATCCTGCTGATGGACGAACCGACTGCGAACCTCGACCCGGTCTCAGTCGAGAAGATCGAAGAACTGGTGCTCAGGATCAACCGCGACCTCGGTACGACGATCGTGATCTCTACCCATGATATGTATCAGGGGCAGCGGCTCGCCCACCGGATCGGTGTGCTGATGGACGGTGTGTTTGCACAGGTGGGGACGCCCCGGGAGATCTTCACCGTGCCCGCGAGCCGGGAGGTTGCGCGTTTCGTCGGCATCGAGAATATCATCGATGGGGTCGTTGTGGCCGGCGGGAACGGCAGATCTGCCGTCGACGTCGGTGGCACCCTGATCCAGGTTGTATCGCCGTTTGCGCGGGGAGAGGATGTCTGCCTCTGCATCAGGTCAGAGGATCTGCAGATCGCGCCGGTGGATGGGAGGGTGAGCGCGTCCGACGGGAACAGCTTCCCCGGGACCGTGATGTCTATCACGCCGCGCGGTCCGTTCAGCAGGGTGACGGTCGACTGCGGGTTCGCGCTCTCGTCCATCCTCTCATGGAAGGTGGTGGATGGCCTGGATATCAGGGAAGGCAGCCGGGTAATCGTTTCGTTTGCGCCGGAGGCGGTCCACGTTGTCAGGGCGACACGGGGCTGAGCGCGGTTCATTCCGACGCTGAAGTCTGCGTCTGGGTTTTTGGGATCGCACGCGAAGGGTGGTTGAACCTGCTACAGCAATTCCGAATCATCGGACTCTGGTGACCGTCCTCACCTGCAATGATGTAAGTCCCGGACCTGGATTTTCCCGGGGCAGTGGACCGTGGTGGGAATCACGCCTGGAGGAGGCAGGCCCCCTCCTCGCAGACGGCGGTACCGCAAAAAACCCTCCACCCCGCCCGCGTTTCGCGCCCCCGCCCAACTCACTCTTCCGCCGCAAGGTCTTCCCGCACCCTGGCAAGGTAGCGGTCGAGCCGCCGCCTGAACTCCTGGCGGTCAAGCGCCCTGGTTTCATGACCGGAGAGTTGCATGATCCGGTCAGCCTGGGCGATGAGGATATCTAGCGACGAGGCAGCAAAGAGGATCGCCGTCTCCCCGAAGACCTCGCGCCGGGTGGCAAGCAGAGTGGAGAGCGGCGTCACCCCATCGTCCTGGAGGCAGCCCGGCACCAGGAGGTTGGTCGCGGCGCGATCTTCGTCGAGGATGAGGAGCGGCGCAGCGGTCCGAAGAGCGGTCTGGATCTCATGCGCCATCACAAGCGACCCGCTCCCCTGGCCAAAGGCCGCCCCGGGCTCTCCTCCGACGCCGGGCGGGAGACGGGAGAAGAAGAGGCTGACATCCGCCCCTGCAAGACCCCGTTCGCCAGCCTCGGCCCGGGTAACCCCGTTGACACTGACCAGGAACTCCCGCCCATCCCCTGCGGCGTGGTCGTCCTGCCCGGCGACGACCGCGTGGAGGAGGGTGCTCTTTCCTTCGGCGTTCGAGCCCGCGATCGCGAAGACCTCCCCGCGCCTGACCCCGAGCCCGGTCACGACCCTGCCGCTCCCGGCGAGTTCGACCTCGATTGGATCGAGTTCCTGCGGGCACCGGAAGGGTATGTGCACCCCCTCCTTCGGCCCGGCGATGCGGTGGTGGCACCGGAGCCGGGTAAACCGACGGGCCGGCCGCGTGCCGTCGGCGATGAACGCGACAAGCCCCATGCCGGGAAGGGCGCGCCGGAGCGCCTTCTGGTCGATGGAGAGATCCCGGGCCGCGGTGAGGTCGCGGTCAGGCACCCGGCGCACGACGCGGTCCAGTGCATCGAGTAGTGCCAGGAAGCGCTCTTCGATATTGCGGATACATGCCGGTGTGGGCGCACCCGGGTACGGGAGAGCGCCCCTGACAACGAGGTGGACACCATCACCGTCGACCCGGTTCCCGTGGTCCGGCCGCCAGAGGTCGGTGCCGATGGCGCTCCTCGATGCGGTCAGGGTGACCGGCTCGATGTTCGGCAGGCAGTGACGGGGATGCGCAGTCCCGGCCCCTGCAATCGGGCCGAGATCCCGCTCGCCGTGAACCGCCGTCTTGATCGCCTCGATGACGACGCCAGCCATCCCATCGCCGCCGGGACCAGGCTCCGGCACCGGCACCGTGAGCAGGACCGGGATGCTGAACCGGAGCGCCGTTCCGTCGAGCGACCTGACAAGGTAGGTGTTGGCGAGGTTCCTGACCACCGGGTAATCGATGCGTGCCCGGTCATCCCCGAGGCCCGGGAGGATCCGGTGAATCACGTCCTGCCAGGAGTCGGCTCTTCTGCTCATAGTTTCTCGTAGGGTACTGGTATCCCGGGCCACAAGGCACTTTCCCGTGGCTCTCTTCCCTGGTCTTATATACCCGCAAAGCCCATCATTTCTAGCATGGAACTGACTGTCCTCGCCAGCGGGAGCAAAGGAAACTGCACCTGCCTCCGGGGGGAGCGCGGTTCGCTGCTCATCGACGTGGGCCTCTCCGCCCGGGAGACTCTTCGCCGCCTCGCAAACATCGGTGAGGATGCAACGCTCATTGAAGCGATCCTTGTCACTCACGAACATATCGACCACATAAAAGGAGTTGACGTCCTGGCAAGGCAACTTGGGGTGCCCATCTACGCGACCGCCGGGACGCTTGAAGGGTTCTACAAGAAAGTCGGCCCGACATCGGCCGAGGTCAGGCGGTGCAGGTACGGCGAATCGTTCTCTGTGGGCGACTTCCAGGTCGAGCCCTTCGCCGCCTCCCACGACGCCCGGGAACCCTGCGGATTCTGCGTCACCGAAAGCGGCCTCCGCATCGGGTGCTGCACCGATACCGGCACCATCACAGCAACCATCTTTGACCGGCTCGCGTCCTGCGATGCCGTCCTCCTGGAGAGCAACCACTGCCCCTGGATGCTCGAGGACGGCCCATACCCGGCATTTTTGAAGAGGCGGATCCGCTCAACTCGCGGACATCTCTCAAACCCTGACGCTGCCCGCTGCCTGCAGGGCCTCGCTGGCCACATCCATGTAGCGATGCTTGCCCACCTCAGCGAGACCAACAACACAGAGGAGAGAGCGCTCTTCTCCGCACTCGAGGGGCTCGGGTTCTACTCAGACCAGGTTGCAGTCACTGTGGCGCAGCAGGACCCCGGCCCGGTGCACCCGGAGTCCTGCGGCTTCCGGCTCTGACCTGCATCTCATCATGCCACCACGCGGAGACCCTGGCTTGAGACCGGGAGACAGAAGAGTTGATTCTTCTCGCCGGGAAACGCTGTATGGGAGTTATGGATATGCAGTTTCTGGAGTTCGCCCGCATATGCGAGCATCTGGAGGGAATCAGTGGGCGCCTGGATCTGATCGAGCAGGTCAGCACCGTCCTGCCCGGGCTTGACGACGAAGAACTCCCCATCTTTGTCCGCTTCATCATGGGCCGGATCTTTCCCGACTGGAGCCCAAAAAAACTCGGTGTGGGCCCAAACCTCCTCTACGACGCCGTTGCCTACGTCGTCGGTACAAAGCGGAGTGTGGTCCGTGAGGCGATCAACGCGATCGGTGACGCCGGTCTGGCTATCGAGGACCTCCTTGCAAACAAGGAGCAGACATCGTTCTTCGTCCAGGAGATGGATCTCCTGGAGGTCTACCAGGACTTCGAACGGGTGGCGGCCGCGGAAGGGGCGCGGTCCCAGCGGGAGAAACTCCTCCTGGTGCGGAAACTCTTTGCCAACGCCCGGCCCCTGGAGGGGCGGTATCTTGCCCGGCTCATGCTCGGGGAGCTCCGGATTGGCATGGGCGAGGGGAACGTTCGCGACGCCATCGCCCGTGCGTTTGATATCGACGTCCGCCTGATCGAGCATGCCCAGGGGGCGATGAACGATCTCGGGGAGGTGGCCCTCCTCGCCCGGCGGGACCCGGTCGCCCTCTCGCAGGTGACGATCGAACCCTTCCGGCCGGTGAAGATGATGCTCGCGCAGGCAGGCACCATCGCCGCGCAGATCGAGGACCATGGCGAGGTGGCGGTCGAGTACAAATACGACGGGAGCAGGTTCCAGTTCCACAAGGTAGGCGATCTCTGCCGGATCTACTCGCGGAGGCTTGAGGAGGTCACCGGGAGCCTCCCTGATATCGTCATGCACCTCGGAAAAGCCACCGACCACGACGTGATCCTAGATGGTGAGGTGGTTGCTGTCCAGGACGGAAGGCCGATGCCGTTCCAGTACGTGATCAGGCGATTCCGACGGAAGCACCAGGTGAACGCGATGATGGAGAAGATCGAGGTCGTGCCACGGGTCTTCGACATCCTCTACCTGGATGGCGAGACCCTGATGGACCGCCCGCTCATCGAGCGGCGCAGGATCCTCGAGGAAGTGCTTGATGACGCACACATCGCCCCGCAGTTCCTGGTCAGGGATGCTGCCAGTGCGGAGGCGATCTATACCGAGGCCCTGGACCTCGGGCACGAGGGTGTGATGGTGAAGGTACCCTCCTCCCCCTACACCCCTGGTGTCAGGGGCCGGCTCTGGGTGAAGGTGAAACCCGGGGTGGAGACGCTCGATCTTGCAGTCATCGGGGCAGAATGGGGCGAAGGCCGGCGGGCAAAGATGTTCGGCTCGTTCCTGCTTGCGGTCCAGGACCAGGGCCGGCTTCTTCCCGTGGGCAAGGTGGCGACCGGGATCACGGATGAGGTGCTTGCCGACCTCTACGCCCTCCTCAAGGATAGCGTGATCGCCAGGTCCGGAAAAGAGGTCACGCTTGAGCCTAAGGTGGTCTTTGAGGTAGGCTATTCTGAGATCCAGGCAAGCCCCAACTACGAAAGCGGTTATGCGCTCAGGTTCCCGAGGTTTGTCGGCGTGCGTGAGGATAAGGGTGTAGACGAGGTCGAGACCCTGGACGCCCTGGTCGAGCGTTACCGGCAGCAGAATATCAGGCAGGGGTCCGGTTCTCCCGCCCCCTAAAAGTCAAAGAGCGTCTTCTGCGTCGCGAGTTCCCGGATGAGCTGGCTGTGGGGGAGCCAGTGAGAGAACCCGAGGAGGCGGGAGGCGGTATCGATCCCGGCTTGCAGGGTTGCGCATGGAATCCCTGGTCCTTTCATGGCGTTCCGTGTCGCCTCCCGTACCACCCAGGTGCCAAGCGGTGCCCAGTACTCGCCGGTGATGCTCCGGAGCACCAGCACCCGGGCAGAGCGCTGTATGCTCTCCAGGTACTCGGTGACCGCCAGGCGGGCCGAGTAGTAAGCCCCCGCGAGCGGTGAGTAGCCGGATTTGGTGAGCCCCTCTCCATCCCGCGCGATCGTCTCGTCTTCACCGGCCCAGAGCGACTGTTTTCCCCAGACCTCGATCATCTCAAACTTCCAGTCCCCGGGGGCAAGGAGGCAGACGATGTGGTTCCCGTAGAGCGAGGCCGCGAATACCTGGATCCCGTCCAGGGGCGGGTAGCGTGCGATCTTCTTCTTGAGCCGGTTTGAGACCGAGTCATCGACCGCGGTGATCGCCCACCTGGTCGGGACGACATGTCGCTTCCGCTCGAGGCCGAGGAGGCCGGCGGTGAGGAGCTGGGTGATCTGGTAGACGTCGGTGCCTGAGGCATGAAGGATCTCGCAGGCGTCAGTGGCTGAGAGATCGGTGTCAGACGTGGCCCGGTCCACCACCCGATCCACCCGCGCATTATCGAGAACCTCCATCTTCAGAATGGCGCCAGTAAGCCCGATGGGCGCGATCGTCCCGTCAAACTTGAGATCGAAGGAGACGGGTTTTGTAAACCGGACCTCCACATCAAGTGGCTTGCTCGAGAGCGCGATCTCCTGGATGTTGTCAGCAAGCCGCCCGGGCCCGGCGGTGCCGCGGATCGTCCGGGCGCGTATCCCCACGATATCCTCGATCCCGAGCCCCCGGAGAACCCAGTCGGGCGGGTTGTCAGCATCGTTGATCATCAGCGGCCCCCCTGCTACCTTCGGATAGCCGTAGCTCCCGACGAAGACTGATGGGGCTGACCCCTGGTAGTGGTCACTCGGCCTGACCGGAACCTGTGCGTAGAACCGGCTCATGATCGGACAGCGTGGAAGCCCACAGAGCCCTTTTCCCTTACACTCGGCGCATTGCATACCTCAACCATCCCGTCGGTCGACGACGACCCGCACCCTCCCCTCGAGGGAGCGGAGGGTCTCCTCGACCCACTCCTCCCAGCTGGTCGTCTCAAGGTCCCGGGTGGCTGCAACCTCGCGCCCGACGTCGTCGTCCCGCCCATGGGTGACCCTGACCACCACCGACCCGGGCGCGAACCCGGGCTCAACGATGCCATCTCCGTCCCCGTCAACCACCCCGAAGACCGGGATGCCTGCGTGGGAACAGATGTGGCCGCAGACAGCGGTGGTGTCATCCCCGATGGCGAGGACGCCACAGACCTCTTCATCCTCGATCTCCTGGTAGAGGGTGTGGCCGCAGTGGTCGATGACCGCAATCCGGCCGGCACGAGAGGCGCGTACCATTCCCGGCCGGGGCGGGGCTGACCGTATCATCCCGCTCTTGCACCAGGCTGCTTTGAGGTCAGGAATCCCGGTCCTGAGGAGTTTCTCAAACCCATGAGGTTTCGGGTCAAGCCCGGAGATTGCCCGGAGGCTCCCCCCCCTGGTGGAAAGGACGACCGTCTTGTCTGTTGCGGTCCCGATCACGATCCCGTTGACGAAGACCGCCTCTCCCGGGATGCACCCGCGGATCTCCCGGGTCTCGCCGTCATGCGGATCGCCGGTGCTCTCTGCAGGGGTCAGGGTAAACGCGGTCTTCTCTGCGATCTCCTGCGCGAGGGCATCATCAGCGCAATTCCAGGAGTAGACGGTGCGGCTCGAGGCCTCCACGTGGATAAGCCCCCGCTCCTCCTCCAGGCGGCTGGCGATGATCTCCCCAAATATCCGGCCCGACTCCGGTGTCTTCCCCCGGTTGACCAGAAAGACCCGGCCGGGGAGGGCGTTGAGCACCACGCTCGGCCGCTCGTCGGTGCAGGTCACCGGGAGCCCTGACTCTCTGGCTGCGGTCCGGGCCATCACCCCTGCGACCAGTACCTCCCGGGGGGAGAGGAGGTCGATCAACCATCCGACATCACCGGCATCGAAGACCTCGGGGCCGTGCACCACCATGACGGCATCTGCTGTCAGGGGATTCATACCACAATTTTGGGCTTCCGCGACTATCAGGTTACCGTCCAGATGACCTCTGGATCGGAAGATAGGGCGTCAGGGCGGTGGCGAGTTTTGCTATATTCATGGACTGCAGGACAACCCGACCCGGACCGGTCAGCGTGGTCAGAAAGAGCCCTTCTCCTCCGAAGAAGACGGTCTTCACGCCGCCGGCAAGCGCGATGTCGTAGTTGACGGTGCTCTCGAACCCGACCACGAGGCCGGTCTCCACCTTGACCACCTCCCCGGGCGCAAGCGTCATCTCCATGATATCGCCGCAGCAGTGGAGGAACGCCATCCCCCTGCCTGAGAGCCGCTGCAGGATGAACCCCTCCCCGCCGAATGCCCCCGATCGGAGTTTCTTCGTGAACGCGAGATCGAGGTCGATGCCCTCCTCTGAGCAGAGAAACGCATCCTTCTGGGCGATGAACTCAGTGTTAGCGAGGTCCAGCGTGAAGATCTTCCCGGGGACGTTCCCGGCGAAGGAGACAAACCCCTCCCCTCCCTTCGGGGTGAACTCGGTCATGAAGAGGCTCTCGCCGGTCGCTATCCGTTTGAGTCCCTTGAAGAGCCCGCCCTTCATGTTGGTGACCATCTGCATATTTCCGCTCATGTTGACCATGGCGCCGGCCTCGGCGCAGACGATCTCACCAGGGGTGAGGCGGAGGGTTACCATCTGGAGGTTGTCTCCGGTGATCTCGTAGTGCATGCAGAGAATTTCTCTTATTCTGGGGATATAGGTTTTTCGTGAGGTTACGTCAGAATCGGGAAAGAGATCCTGTCAATCCCCTTTCGGGCATGGTTTTTCCTATCAGATGCTGTCAGGGCTGCCAGGTATTGCCTTGTGCGGGGAGGAAGAGATCCGCTCCCCGGCCCCCTTCCTCCAACTGCGATACCCGCCACGTTCCACGGCATGAGGCTTCGGTCCTCGCGTACGAGGGTTCTTCTCTGCTCCAGGTTTGATCATGAACCCGCATCGCTCGCTCCGGTTGACCGCTCAATCCCGGTCTCCCTCGCGCCTGGTACGACCGACCATAGCTTATAAGTAGGGTCCAGGGCTACACCCAGAAGCATGACCAGCAGAGAGAGAATATCAGGGAGAGGTGCATGGCGATCAGGGGTTATGAGGATGGCGAGCGATGTGGCCGGGAGGTTCGCGTTCTCCCCGCCGCGCCATCCCCGGAGGTGGCGTTCTGGCACGATGCAGTTGGTGGATGCCGCTCTCACCCCCGGGACGGTACCTAACGTCGCGGTCTCCCTGGCCGTGGTAACGCTCCTGATCCCCCGGATCCCGAACCGGGTCGTCGCGGCGGCTGCCGGGTTTGCCGCGGGCTCAATCCTCGGGAGGTGACCCCGGGGACACCTTACGGTCCCCGGCGCCTCTTTTTGCGCCCCGCCCCGGACGGCCTGCATCTTCGTGCCGGGATAAGGCATTCCCACGCGTTCCCGATGAGGTCCTCCCTCCCGGCCGCGATGAGCCCCTCGCGGACGAACCCGTAGTTCTTCGGATCGCGGTAGTGCATGAGCGCCCGCTGGATCCTCTTCTCCCGTCCCTTCGGGACGTAGACCACCTCAAGGGTGAAGGGGTCAAGCCCGGTGTGGTAGATGGTCGTTGAGATGCTCATCGGCGTCGGTGTGAAGTCCTGGACCTGCTCGGTGTAGAGGTCGGCGTCGCGGACGTACTCAGCGAGTTCGATCATATCCTCGATCCGGCACCCCGGGTGGCCTGACATAAAGTAGGGGATGAGGTACTGTCGCTTCGGTTTTCCTTCCTGGAGGGCCTCGAACCGCTCCCTGAAGGCATCGAAGACCTCGCGGTGCGGTTTTCCCATGCAGGCGCAGATCCGCGCTGAGACGTGCTCGGGGGCGACCTTGAGATGCCCGGAGACGTGGTCGTCGCAGACGCGGGCGAGATACTCCTCATCCTCCGGGGGGATGAGGTCATACCTGATCCCTGATGCAATGAAGACGTGCTTCACCCCCGGGATCTCTCGGAGACGCTTGAGCAGGCGGAGTTGCTTATCGTGGCTCCGGTCGAGCGCGGGGCAGTCGATACAGCGGCGGTCGGGGCAGGTGCCCACGTCGTCCCACCGGTCGCAGTGGATCCCGTACATGTTCGCCGTCGGCCCGCCGACGTCCTGGACGACGCCGGTAAACTCAGGCATCGCCGCCATCCGCTCCACCTCCCGGACGATTGAGTCGATGCTCCGGCTCTGGATGATCCTTCCCTGGTGGTGGGTGAGGGCGCAGAACGAGCAGGAGCCGAAACATCCCCGGTGGCTGACGACCGAGAACCTGACCGGTTCGAGGGCCGGGACCGGTTCGGTGTAGGAGGGGTGGGCCGCCCTTGCGTAGGGGAGTTCGTAGACCCGGTCGAGGTCATCGCTTGCAAGCGGCATCGCCGGCGGGTTCTGGATGATCACGGTCTTTGGATGCGGCTGCACCACGGGACGGCCCCGGATGGGGTCCTGCTCGTGGTAGTGTTCTGCAAACGCTCTGGCATAGGCGTAGCGATCTCGCTTCACCTCCGCATAGCCGGGGAGGACCACGTAGTCGGCGTGGTCCATCGCCCGCCAGGTCTTCAGGCTGACCTTGCAGGCGGTGCCGTGGATATCGGTGAGCAAACTGGCCTCCTCCCCGGCAGCAAGGCGGCGCGCGATCGTGACCACCTGGCGCTCGCCCATGCCGAAGACAAGGAGGTCGGCGGGTGCGTCGGCAAGGATGGACTGCCTGACCGAGTCTGACCAGTAGTCGTAGTGGGCGAAGCGTCGGAGGCTCGCTTCGATCCCGCCGATGACGATCGGTGTCCCGGGGAAGAGAGCGTGGATCCTGTCTGTGTAGACGAGGGTCGCCCGGTCAGGTCTGAGGAGCCGTCCACCGGGCGAGTAGACGTCTGAACTCCGGCGTTTGAGGTTCGGTGTGAACGCGTTCACCAGTGAGTCGACGTTCCCGGCCGAGACCGAGAAGAAGAGTCGGGGCGTGCCCAGGCGCTGGAAGTCGGCGTCGCGGCGCCAGTCAGGCTGGGCGATGACGCCGATCGAGAACCCGGCGTCCCAGAGCACTCTCCCGAGCAGTGCGGTCCCGAAGAAGGGGTGGTCGACGTAAGCGTCACCGGTGACCAGGATGATATCGAACCGGTCGATCCCGAGGCGATCTGCCTCCGCAACCGTCATGGGGAGGAACTCCGGCTGGGCCCTGTCAGCGGTCATGGGAGCACCCGGTCAAAGACCAGCAGGTCGGCGCTGACCAGCTCATCCAGGATCTCTTTTGCAGGGTCATCTGCCCTCTCCCGGAGGGACCAGGCGGGTGACCAGATCGCGCTTCCCGCCGTTGTAGGGGTGTGGCTGGTCCCCTCCTCTCCCGGGTAGATGGCGGCAGACCCGAAGAGGCCCCACCCACCGAGGATCTCTTCGTGCCCCGGGGTTGGCAGGATGACCGGCTCCATCGGCCCGATCAAAGTCCTTCCGAATCGTGCGGCAACGAGAAGATGGATCATGCCACTCTGGATGTTCATCTTTTTCAGACAGGAGACCCCCTGCGCAAGCTTGCGGATGAATGCCGTCTGCCCATCCCGGCATACCATTCTGTTCTCCAGGCGATTCCGTACAATCCTCCATCTTTGCGGTTTGAGTCACCCATCCACCGCTGATGCGGTTGGTGTCTAAGACAGATAGACGCACGGCAGGTATTACCCCCTCCCGGTCGAACCGGGGTTACATTTCCCTTCGGAGATGCGAGATGGGCTTAGTGCTCCGAGGAGCACGTCGGGTTCGGCGTGCCCGGAAGAGGGACAGGCCAGGGAAACACCCATCCGTTCTTGTAGCCCAAAACGCTGCTGCAATTGATCGCCTCCGGGTCTACTGTTTGATCTCGCTTAGCCGTTCGCAAGCCCCAACCCTCAGGGCGGGGTAGTTGACTGCCGCAACAAAGCGCCCGATCTCCCTGACAAAGTCCTCGCGAACATCAATCCTGACTGTGACTGCTGCTCCACCCGACTTCCGTGGGGGCATTCTGTCGGGTTTCTTCGTAAAGACCCTGCCAACCTGTCCTTCCAAGTACTGCATGGATTCACTCTCCTGATAGGTGATGTCTCCTGGTATCAGTGGAGCGTCTCATCTAATTATCACATCGTCTTACGCGAAGAGCGCGTTGCGCGCGAAATCTGTGGAATTACTGTCTCACCCATGCAATCGGACCGTGATGGAAGTCGTGTTTTGGGGGTGGAGCCCCCTTCCCGCCCGCACATTCGGCGCTCCTCCCCACTCTCCGGGGCGGGACCGGCGCGCGATGATACCCGGAGAAAACTCTGCCCGGACGAGCCCCCGGACTCACGAGTATTAATGTTCTGATTATTGAGAGTCACCAGTGGTAAACTTCGTGACAACGCGGCCTTCGCGCGAAGCGACGTTTTCGTGTGAATACCCCATGGTGCTGAAGTAGAGGCTGCGCGCATGAAAACCGCCGGCTCCCCGGGCTCCCCCGGGCACTGGACCGCGTTTGGGCAGACACGCCGGAGAAAGGGCCCGCCCCCGGGATGCGGGCACGAACAAGGCCGGGAACCTCCTCAATTCTCCAGACCGGCGAGGTTTCACATGAAAATCCAATCGAAATTGGAAACGGAGTCCAGATTGTTGCGTTCCCAACCGCGGTATCCCAGCGGCTATTGCGTCCCGGTGATTTTCATCGGTTGAGCCTGTGGCCGAACGCGGCCTCATAGGCGTTTTTATGAGAAATAATCCGGCGGTACTTGATCTGATGACCGCCCGCTATGAGGGGGCAGGGATCTGTTCTTTTTGCGTATGGGTGCGCCGGGCACTCATCCCAAGAGCCCGCCCGGTGGCAGGGTTGATATACACCTGATTCGCAAACAAAGGTAAACCTCTCCCTGACCGGGAGATCTTGTCGGTGCGTGGTTCTGGTGGCCTGGATCAGAGAGCTTGAGTACCTACGAGGGTTTGCCGCCCTTGCCGTGATCGCGGTCCATGTCTCCATGAACTTCACCCAGATCCCGGCGGTGAACCTGCCCGGCCTCCTGAACGTCTTCATCTATATCACCGCCCACTTTGCCGTGCCGGTCTTCATCTTCATATCTGGCTGGGTTCTCGCGCTCCGGTATTCGGGTGCGTATTCAATTCCGGCCTACTACCGGCGCCGGGCCCGGACAATCCTTCCCCCATACCTCTTCTTTACCGGTCTTTACCTCCTCATACCAGTGGAGGGGGCGATACGCGTCGCCAGTCTGCCCGACCCGGGCGCGGTGGTGGGAGCTCTCCTCATGGGAACCGCCGCCTACCACCTCTGGTTCTTTGTGGTGATCATCCAGTTATACCTCCTCTACCCCCTGATTGTCAGGGGCTATGACGTCTTCGACCGGATCGGGGCGGCGCCCTTTCTCCTCCTTGCCCTCCTCTTCTGCCAGGTTCTCTGGAACATGGGCGCCCATGCTCTCGGAGCGTTTGCAGGCGCTGACTGGTACGCGATCCTGGCCCGCGCGTTCCCATCGCATCTCTTCTACTTCGTGCTCGGGATCCACGTCTCCCGGAACACTGGATGGTTTCGGGCGGCGGTCAGGTCGCTCTCCCCGGCATGGGTGATTGTCGCGGCCGCTCTGGGAGCCCTGCTCGTCGGAGGCGTGTGGGTCGTGCCCATGCTCCTCCACGGCAGCTTCTCCGGAGCAACGCTCGCCGTCTTCTGCGTCTACCGGATCATTGAGCCGCTCTACTACATCCCGGTCATCGTCCTGCTCTTCATGGCTGCCACGTGGCTCGAAAAGACCGGGGGCATCCTTGCGGACTCTTTCCGGTCATTCGGGGAGCATTCATTTGGGATCTACCTCATCCACCCCGCTGTCATCGCCGTTCTTGCTGCAACCTGGGCCTCCTGGACCGGGCTTTCGTGGACAGACTGGATGACCTACCCGGTGCTCTTCGTAGCGACGACGGCGGTGGGTTATGGAGTGGTGCGGGGAGTGTCTGTGATCCCGGCTACGGGGTGGCTGGTAGGAGAGTCGCGGTCGCGGCGAGGACGACCCGACGATCTGCAACACCCACCCCGGGAATGAGGATCTGGCGTTTTCACCGGCAGATATGATGTGAGTATCAGGTAGAGCCAGGGCCGGGTAGTCGCGATTCGTCTCCCCACCGTGGTACATGGGACGGTCGTTGCCACAAAACAGGCGCTTCAAAAGCGAAATGATGCCCTCATCTGGTTACCAGAGAAGGAGGAAGGTGAGGTGACTGCTCCCCTGATTGAAATCAGGGGCATCCTGGGTATTACCCGTGAGATTGCAGCCCCAATCTCATAATGTTGAACGCCCGCGTTCTGATCCCGATCCATCGCGAGCCCACACTGCGGGCAGGAGTGGACCCGGTCAGAGAGCGTCTTAGCGACGATCATACCACATCGGGAACACTGCTGAGACGTATTCCTGGGATTCACCAGGATCACACGAGAACCAGCCTCTTCCGCTTTGAACTGGTTCCAGGCGACATCGGCAATGCTTTTTGCCAGATGAGGGTTCTTCTGCATATTTGTGATATTCAGGTCCTCAAACACGATCGTGCCGAACCGATCCACCAGCTGCCGGGAGGTCTGGTGAGCAAAATCGAGCCGACGGTTCGCGATCCGTTCATGGATGCGTGCGACAACCTTTCTGGCTTTCTTCCGTTCAGGAGTGCCTTTCTCCGTTTTTGAAAGTTTCCTCTGCGCCTTCGCAAGCGCTTTCTCGTCAGTATGGAAGAACCGGGGATTCTCGATCTTCTCTCCATTCGAAAGGGTGGCGAATGATTCGAGACCGACATCGACCCGGCCACGGTATCTTTCTCTCGTGCAGGAGCAGGTTTTCTCTCGTGCAGGAGCAGGTTCATACTCGACCGAGAAACAGGCATACCACTTTCCAGTCGAAGAGCGTCTGACCGTGAGAGTCCTAATGTTACCTTCAATCGGGCGGTGGAGGACGATAGGGATATCACCAATCTTTGATGCATAGAGGGAGGTGCGTGCCGGCATCATTGAGGTGGAAACCAAACGGTGGATACGTGAAACTCCATATCGCCCCTTCCCCTTGAACCAGGGGTATCCGGGGTTCTCCCCGGCCTTTACCCGTCAGAAGAAGGCTTTGAACGCAAGATCGACGCGTATCTGGACATCCTGCAAGACCTGAGAATAGACTTGATTTAGTTCCGGGTGGTCTTAGTTCCGGGTGGTCTTTCTTCCACTGTGTCAGGATTTTGTTAGGGCCCGGGAAGGTGCCGCGCATACCGGTTTAAAACCGGCAGGACCGGATGAAGCACCTGGACATAATTTTTGAGAAACTTTTTGAGAAACAGCTCAAGGAAAACTCTAAAAATTGCGCTTATATCCTCAAGGACAGTGGGCTCGGCCGGATTCGAACCGGCGGCCTCCGCCATGTCAAGGCGACGTCATAGCCAGCTAGACCACGAGCCCGTGTGCCTAATAAAATTAGGCCTCTGGGTATAAAATTATTCCCTCCTCTCCCTCCCGGCCTCCCGGGCCGGCCTGCACCACAAAATTGAGGGCGATTAGCCGGGAACCGATCAGATTTCGGCGTACTTTGCCGTGTAGATGCCGTCGATCTTCCGGATCTCTTCCATCGCATCGGCCGGCACCGCGGAGTCGACGGTGAGGACCATCAGCGCCTCTTCACCCGGCCTATGCCGCCCGACCTGCATTCCAGCGATGTTCACATTCGCCCGCCCAAGGATCGTCGCCACCTTACCGATGACACCTGGTTTGTCGATATGGCGGGAGATGACCACGTGGCCGGTTGGGGTCAGGTCGGTCATGTACCCGCCGATGTTTACGATCCGCGCCCGGTTCGGGGCGGAGACGTTACCGCTCACCGACTCGGTCATCCGGTCAGTCGTTGCAGCGATAGTGATGAGATTCTTGAAACCGTGCGCCTCTTCGGTGGTGGTCTCGCTCACCCGGATCCCGCGTTCCTTTGCGACGAACTCAGCGTTCACGATGTTGACCGGCATCTGCAGGATCGGGTCCAGCAGGCCCTTCAGGACGACGCGGGTGATGAACTTCGTATTCGGCGCCTGGGCGATCTCGCCCCCGTAGGTGACGTCGATAGACTCAAGACGCCCCTCGATGAGCTGAATAAGCAGGCTTCCCATTTTCTGCGCGAGCATCGCGTAGGGCTCGATCAGCGCCTGCTGCTCGGGAGGCACCATTGGCGCGTTCACCACGTATTTCGCCGACCCGCCCGAAAGAACGCTGATACACTGGTTCGCCACCGAGACGGCGACATTTTTCTGCGCCTCGACCGTGCTCGCCCCGAGGTGCGGGGTGACGATCACCTGATCCAGCCCGAGAAGCGGAGAGTTGGTCGGCGGTTCGGACTCAAAGACATCCAGCGCAGCACCGGCGACTTTGCCGCTTCGAATCGCGTCCGCGAGCGCCTTTTCATCGATGATCCCGCCGCGTGCACAATTGATCAGCCGGACACCGTCCTTCATGGTGGCGATACTTTTAGCGTTGACCATGTGGCGGGTCTCCTTGATCAGCGGCGTGTGGACCGTGATGATGTCCGACCGCCTGAAGAGGTCATCAAGCGCGACCAGTTCCACACCGACCTTTGCGGCGCGCTCCTTGCTGATGAAGGGATCGTATGCGATGCATTTCATCTCCATCGCCCTTGCGCGCTTCGCAACCTCAGTCCCTATACGTCCGAGACCCACGATACCGAGAGTCTTGTCGTTGAGCTCGATCCCCATGAACCTGGAGCGCTTCCACTCACCTTTCTTGAGCGATGCACTTGCCTGGGGGATATTGCGCGCAAGCGAGAGCATCATCGCCATTGTGTGCTCAGTTGCCGCCAGGGTGTTTCCTTCGGGAGCGTTGGCAACGATGATACCCCTGCGCGTCGCCGCGTCGAGATCGATATTATCTACCCCGGCGCCGGCACGGCCGATGAACTTCAGCTTCGTTCCCGCATCGATGACACGCGCTGTCACCTCGGTGCCCGAGCGCACCAGCAGGGCATCGTAGTCCCCGATAATAGCAACTAGCTGGTCCTCGGTCAGCCCGGTGTTGACATCCACATCGCAGAATTCTTTCAGGATGTCAAGCCCTTCCTCTGCCAGCGGGTCGCTGACAAGTACTCTATATCTCACAGTTCAACCCATATCTGATTCGACATCATGTATATTGATGCTTTTTCTTCCGAAATCTTTTATGTCATGATGAGAAGTATATGTGTGGTGCGAGCATGAAGGAAATGCCCAACATTCTGTGGCTCGAGGAAATAAAAAAGGAAGACATCACCTCCGTAGGTGGAAAGGGAGCATCTCTGGGCGAGATGGCCTCCCTCGGCCTCCCTGTGCCGAAAGCGTTTGTGGTGACTGCCCAGGCGTTCCGCAGGTTCCTGGTTGAGACCGGGATCGAAGACGCGATCTTCCGCAAACTGGAGCGCCTGGATGTTGATGATAACGATGCGCTGGAATCGGTCTCCAGGGAAGTGCAGGACCTTGTCCTGAGCGCCGAGATCCCCGACTATATCAAGGAAGATATCGTCGACGCGTATGCTCAGATGGGCGCAAACGAGGTGGTTGTCGCCGTCCGGTCGAGCGCCACCGCCGAAGACCTCCCTGAGGCCAGTTTCGCCGGCCAGCAGGAGACGTTTCTCAACGTTCTCGGCAACGATGATCTTCTTGATGCTGTCCAGCGGTGCTGGGCCTCGCTGTATGGCGCGCGAGCCATCTATTACCGGGCAAAGCAGGGATTCGACGACCGTGGTGTGAATATCGCCGTTGTCGTGCAGGAACTCATCAGGTCTGAGAAGTCAGGTGTCATGTTCACATCCCATCCTGTCACCGGCGAGCCCCTGACGATCATCGAGGCCTCCTGGGGGCTCGGCGAAGCCGTTGTCTCAGGGAGCGTCTCGCCCGATAATTATGTCTTCGACCTGCGATCAGGGCGTGTGGTCGATCGCCTGATCGCCGAGAAGGAGATCATGATCGTGCCGGAGGGCGATGACGGGACAAAGGTCGTCAAACTCTCCTCCGAAAAGCGCACCGCCCCGGTCCTCACGGACGCAGAGGTGGCGCGCCTCGCAACGCTTGGAAAGATCGTGGAGGATCATTACGGTATCCCACAGGATGTTGAATGGGCAATTGTCGGCGACGAGATCTTTATTCTCCAGTCCCGACCCATCACGACCATCAGGAGGCCGGAGATCCCCCGCCCGGGTGCAGAACCCGCGCCGGAAGCTGAGAGCGCACTCGGTGTGGTGTTGCTGGAAGGCCAGGGCGCTTCCCCCGGGATAGCGAACGGCAGCGTTGTGATCGTGCGGGATGTCAGAGACACGAGCACGATCAAGGAAGGCGATATCCTGGTCACCAAGATGACCAACCCCGACATGGTGCCGGCGATGCGCCGGGTCAGGGCCATCGTCACTGACGAGGGCGGTATGACCTGTCACGCTGCCATCGTGAGCCGGGAACTCGGGACGCCTGCGGTCGTCGGGACCAAGAAAGCGACGAAGGTGCTGCGGGACGGGCAGATCATCACCGTTGACGGCGAGAAGGGTATCATCTACGAAGGAGCGGTCGAGGTCCCAACCCCGGCAGCACGGAGAGCAGTCGCGGAAGCACCGCCGGCCCCCGTGATCACCGGCACACTCGTCAAGGTGAACGTCTCTCTTCCCGAGGCTGCAATGCGGGCTGCCGCCACCGGAGCAGACGGTGTCGGCCTCCTCAGGATCGAGCACCTCATCCTCGGCCTGAACAGGACACCGGGCTGGTATGTTGAGCACGGCGAGGAAGAGAAGTTCATCAGCGAGCTCTACCGTGGTATCAAGACGGTGCTCGATGCCTTCCCGGGGAAACCCGTCTGGGTCCGGACCCTGGACGCCCCGACCGACGAGTTCCGGAACATGGAAGGCGGAGAAGTAGAACCGGACGAGCACAACCCGATGCTCGGGTGGCGCGGCATCCGTCGGGACCTCCGGAGCCCGGAACAGTTCCGCATGCAGGTTGAGGCCTTCAAGAGGCTCTGGGCCGCAGGCTACAGCAACCTCGGTGTTATGTTCCCGCTGGTCAACCAGCCCGCTGAGTTCGTCCAGGCCCGCGCGATGATGAAAGAGTGGGGAGTCGATGTGGAGAACGTGACCCTCGGTGTCATGATTGAGGTTCCAAGCAGCGCCATCCTCATCGAGGACTTCATCAAGGCCGGGATCAAGTTCGCCTCGTTCGGGACGAACGATCTCGTCCAGTACACGCTCGCCATCGACCGGAACAACGAGCATGTCGCAGATATGTACGATCCTGAGCACCCTGCTGTGCTCCGGTTGATCGATCACGCAATCAAAGCCTGCCGGAAGCACGGTGTTGAGTGCTCGATCTGCGGCCAGGCCGGTTCTGATCCTGATATGGTTGCATGGCTCGTCGAGCACGGCATCACCAGCGTCTCGGCAAACATCGACGCGGTTCCGCGCATCCGTGAGGCCGTGGCCCGGAAAGAGCGACAGATCCTCCTTGATGCGGCGAGAAGAAATGCGTGAAGTTGGATGCCCCGAGAAAATCCTCTTCACTTTCCTTTCGCTGAAACGACAGGAGGATCTCGGCTACCAGAATATCCTGAGTTCGATGTGCACACCGCCCCACCCGGTCGCGGCACGGGCGCACGCGATGTTCCTCGAGACCAACCTCGGCGACCCCGGGCTCTTCCCGGGGACGGCGGCGCTTGAGAGACTCCTCGTCCAGCGGCTCGCCGCGCTGATGCACCTACCCGAAGCAGGTGGATATGCGACATCCGGAGGAACCGAATCCAACATCCAGGCATTCCGGATCGCAAAGAAGCAAAAGCCGGTGAAGTTCCCGAACGCGGTTGTGCCGGCGTCAGGCCACTTCTCGTTCCAGAAGGCTTCTGACATTCTGGGGGTTGAAACGCGGACGGTGCCGCTCGATGCAGAGTTCAGGATGGACACAGAAGCGATCGACGACCTCGTGGACAAAAACACGGTCGCTCTCATCGGCGTCGCCGGAACGACGGAGTACGGGGTGGTAGACCCCATCGCCCATCTCTCAGACCTCGCCCTGGACCGGGAGATCTTCCTCCACGTCGACGCAGCCTTCGGGGGGCTGGTGATACCGTTTCTTGACCGGCAGATCCCATTTGATTTCCGGCTCCCCGGCGTCGACTCCATATCCATCGACCCCCACAAAATGGGGATGAGCACCATCCCGGCAGGCTGCCTCCTTGTCAGGGACCCGGAGTATTTTTCTTCTCTCTACGTCGATACACCCTACCTGACTGTGAAGCAGGAGTACACCCTCGCCGGGACCAGGCCGGGCGCGTCGGTGGCAGCCGCGTTCGCGGTCCTTGAGTACCTGGGGATGGATGGTATGCGGGCGGTGATCACCGGGTGTATGGAGAACTGCCGGCGGTTGATCGAGGGGATGGAGACGCTTGGCTACGAGAGAGCGGTGACCCCGGATGTCAACGTGGCAACGTTCTCCTGTGACCGTGCGCCCGCTGGCTGGCGAGTCTCAAAGACCCGGGCAGGGCATATGCGGATCATCTGTATGCCGCACGTCAACCGTGACGTGGTCGAGGCGTTTCTTGGAGATATGAGTGATCTGGATGCTTGAACGACTGGTACGGTCGCTGGAAGCCTCCCCGATCATGAAGCGCGGGGAGTACGATTATTTCATCCACCCGATAACCGACGGGGTGCCACTCGTTGAGCCAGCGCTCCTCCGTGAGGTCGCGTGTGCCATGGTGCGGGTCCTTGACCTCAAAGGCGTCAACAAGATCGTCGTCTGCGAGGCGATGGGGATCCACATCGGTGTCGCGCTCTCGATGATGACCGATATCCCGCTGGTGGTCGTCAGAAAACGCTCCTACAACCTGCCCGGGGAGGTTGCGGTGCACCAGACCACCGGCTATTCGAAAGGGGAACTCTACTTAAACGGTGTCGGCGCAGGCGAGCGTGTCGTGATCATCGACGACGTCTGCAGCACCGGGGGAACGCTCCGAGCCCTCATCAGCGCGCTCGGGCAGGTCGGCGCCGATATCGCTGATATCTGCGTGGTGATATCCCGAGGCAATGCTGATATCGGCCGGCCGCTCAAGACCCTGGTCAGGGTCGATATCTCCGGGGGCCGGGTGCGTGTCGTTGATACCTGTCTCTGACCTCATCCGCCGGCTCAGCGAGCGCGGTGTAGAATGCGTCGCCCTTCAGTTCCCGGCAGGGCTTGCGCGGCAGGCGCCGGAGGTAGCGGCCGCGCTCCGTGATGCCGGATTCTGGGTTATTATCAGCGGCGACCCCTGCTACGGGGCCTGTGACCTTGCGCTTGATACCCTCGCACACGCCGACGTCCTGGTCCACTTTGGCCACGCGCCACTCGAGGAGCGCCCTGACGTCATCTACGAGCCTGTCCGGATCGACTTCGACGTGAGCGTGCTCTCCCGCGCCTTACCGGTGCTTGAGAGCCGTCGGATTGGCCTTGTTACCACCGTCCAGCATGTTCACCTGGTCAGCGCGATGGTGGCGTATCTTGCGGAACACGGTATCGAGGCGGTCGTCGCTCCCGGTGATAGGCGCACACCGCTCCCTGGACAGGTGCTCGGGTGCAACTTCGCCGCAGCGCGGGCGACCGGGAGGGACGAGATCCTCTTTGTCGGGACGGGGGTCTTCCATCCCACCGGGATCCAGCTTGCCACCCGTTCACGGGTGGTGGCGCTCGACCCCTTCACCGGCGAGGCCCGGACGGTGGACGCATCGCGCCTGGTCCGCCGCCGTGCCGCGGTGATGGCGAAGGCAGATGGTGCCGGGAGTTTCGGGATCATCGTCAGCACGAAGAGCGGGCAGCAGCGGATGGCGCTTGCCCGGCGGCTCGCCGCGCTCTCAGACCGCGCGGTGCTTGTTGCGATGCGCGAGGTCTCCCCTGCCGGGATGCTCGACCTCGGGTTTGGGGCGTACGTGAACACCGCCTGCCCCCGGCTCGCCTACGACGACCAGATCAGGTTCCCGGTCCCGGTGCTGACGCCGCCTGAGTTCGAGATACTCTGCGGTGTCCGGGCCTGGGAGGATTACGCGATCGACGAGTACCTCTCCCCATGAACCTCAGGCAGCTCGAGATGCGGCTGGAACGTCTGCAGGGCTTTGAGCGGCCGACGGCCCGTCTCGAGCAGTACCAGACCCCGGCTCCGGTGGCGGCCCGTCTCCTCCATCATGCCGCCATGCAGGGAGCAATCGGGGGGCGACGGGTCTGCGACCTCGGGTGCGGGACCGGGATCCTCGCTTGCGGTGCAGCCCTCCTCGACGCATCAAACGTGACCGGGGTGGATATCGATCCGGCCGCGATCGAGATCGCGCGGCAGAACGCGGAGATGCTTGGGGTCACCGTGGATTTCATCGTCGCCGACATCAGGAGCCCGGATGTTGACTGGGCGGGGCTCGTGTGCGACACCGTCGTGATGAACCCGCCGTTTGGGGCACAGAAGGCGCATGCCGACCGGCCATTCATTGATCGGGCGCTCGAGCTCGGGAACGTGGTCTACGGCATCTTCAACGAGGGCTCGAGTTCCTTCGTGGCCGCTTACACCGAAGACCGGGCGGTGATCGAGGAGATAGTCCGGTGCGCGTTCCCGATGCGGCGGACGTTTGCCCACCACCGAAAGGAACGAGTAGATATCACGGTAGAGGTCATACGCTTGAAGCGGATCTGAGGACCGTGACTCCTGACACAAAATCTGTATGGGGTCTCTCTGCGGCCCACCTGGTGACTGACCTCTACTCGCCGGTTCTTCCTGCAATCCTGCCGCTCCTCATCGCAGAGCAGGGATACTCGTTCTTTCTCGCGGGGTTGATCGTCACGGTCTATAACCTCACGTCGTCGATGATGCAGCCGATTGTCGGCTGGCTCTACGACGCCCGGGGACTTGTGGTCCATATCAGCGTCACCGTCCTCATCAGCGCGACGTTCATATCCATCATCGGCCTGCTCAACAACTACTACCTGGTTCTCGCATCAGTTGCCGTAGCAGCGCTGGGGCATGCTTTCTTCCACCCGAGCGCGCTTGGGACCGTCAGCCGCCTGACCAGGGATGCGAGCCGGGGCCGGATCACCTCCTACTTCGTCATCGGCGGTAACCTGGGGTACGCGGTCGGCCCCATATGCGCCGGGGTGGCCGTCGGCCTCATGGGCCTTCCAGGGCTTGTCATCCTCGCCGTCCCGGGGATCGTGATGGCGGCAGTGCTCCGCTACATCCTGCCTGCCCCCGGGCGCCTCAAGGCTCCTGCACCGCCCTCCCAGGGTGAGCAGCGGCCTGCATGCCGGGCGGTCGCCCTCCTGGTCGTGGCCTCAGGCCTCCGGGCATGGGCGATATTCGGCTCGGTCGCGTTCCTCCCGACCATTCTCACCCTGCGGGGCATCGACCTCGTGACCGCGAACCTGCTGGTCTCGGGCATGCTCATCGCCGGGGTTGTGGGGCAGCTCGTCGGCGGGACACTCTCAGACCGCTACGGTCGCAAAGAGTATACGCTCATCGGGCTGGTCTCCGCCATTCCGCCGTTTGTAGTCTTCCTCATGACCGACGGCATTGTCTCCCTGGTCGCGATGATCATCTTTGGATTCATTCTCTGGTCGACCTTCGCTGTCACGGTTGCCATGGCTCACGAGATAGCCCCCGGGAACGTCGGGCTCGTCTCCGGGCTGATGCTCGGACTCGCGGTCGGCGTGGGCGGGATGGGGGTTGCAGCCACCGGGTGGATCGCTGACCTGACGTCGCTTTCAATCGGGCTTATGACGATCCCGGTTGCGATCGTCCTTGCCATCCCGTTCTTCCTTGCGGTCCCCTATCCCTGGAAGGCCTTCTCGTCGGGGATGATCCGGCTTCCATCCCTCAGGTAGATCCTTCCAGAAACCGCAGATATTTGCGACCTTATTCCTGGACGGATCCTTCCCCGGCAGAGGTACATCAGGTTCTGGACCGCACCACTCTGGCAGGTCGCCGGTCAGCGTTTCGGCCCCCGGCACGAGGGATCTTACCCTTGATCAGGGTCTCGACCTCCCCCTTCCCCTTCCAGCGGAAGGGTGGGGCCGGGCAAACCGGGACGATTTTGCGGTGGTCCGGGTCTGTGCGGCGCTCGCAACGGTCGCGCAGATGGGGGTCGAGAGGATGGAAAGAAAATGCCCGGAAATGGTCCAGGGCTGACGCCGGCGGCGGTAGTGGGCCATTTTACCCTGTTTTGTGGGCCCCGGTGCTTGAGGCGGGCGGTCAGTCGCTCTTGTTGCCGCGAGGGACGCGAGGGAGGGTGTGGCACTCACACAGGCTACCATCGCCAGGGTGAGCAGGGAAAAATATTTTTGGGAGCGAGGATCCTTCAGCGGAACCTCTGCCAGAGGATCCTGCCCATCACCCGGAAAGTGAAATCGAGTTCATCAAAGCTCGGGATTCCGTTTTCTTTGAGGATCTTGCGGCCACGCTCCATGGAACCGCCGCCGAGCAGCGCCCCGATGATCACGTTCTCGGTCATATCCGAGAATCGGACGATCTGGTTTGCCAGCTGGTCGGATCCGATGACGAGGTTCGGGAACCCGACCACGAAGGCGATGTCCCAGCAGTCCTGGTGTCTGGCGAGCACCTCGAAGACCTGCGCAAACCGCTTCTCATTGGCATCACCAAGGACGTCGATTGGGTTATTCTTGTTCCAGAAGTCAGGCAGGAACTCATTGAGCTCCTGGAGAACCTGTGGCGGCAGGTCGATCAGGTTGACGTTGTAGCGTTCGGCATAGTCAGAGGATAAGACGGAAAATCCGCCGGCGTTTGTGATCACGATCGCCCGCTTGCCCTTGGGGTAACCTTTGGGGAGCGCCAGCATCTCGGCGACCTGGAATGCGCCGGTAAGGGTGTGGACAGGGATCACACCCGAATCACGGAACGCTTCCATGTAGACATCATACGACCCGGAGAGCGAACCCGTATGCGATGACGCCGCCTCCTGTCCTTTCCGGGACGAGCCAGACTTGATTGCCACGACAGGTTTGGTCTTTGAGACCTCGCTGACCACCTTCATAAAGGTTTTACCGTCCTGGATCTCCTCAATGTAGAGGATGATGCCCTTGGTCTTTGGATCGCGCTCCACGAACCTGAGGTAGTCGATGAAGTCGAGGTCAGCCTGGTTGCCCACCGAGATGACGGCAGAGAAACCAATGTCCTGCTGGATGCTCCAATCAACCACTGTGTTGATGATGGCGCCGCTCTGAGAGATGAAGGCTATGTTACCTGGTTTGGGTGACTGGTGGACGTAGGTGGTATCGATGCCCCGAGGAGGTATGATCAGCCCAAGACAGTTTGGACCTACGATCCGCATGCCGTAACCCTTTGCTATCTCGAGGACACGGTCCTCAAGCGCCTTTCCTCCATCCCCCGTTTCCCTGAACCCGGCGCTGATGATGACGGCCATGTTCACTCCCTTCTGCCCGCACTCCTCGATCACAGAAGGTACGTGTTTTGCCGGGACTACAATGACTGCCATATCAACGGGGTTTGGGATATCAAGGACAGACGGATATGCTTTGAGTCCCTGCACTTCTGGACGTTTGTTGTTCACGGGGTAGAGCTGCCCGGGGAAGTGGAGGAGGTTGTGCATGACGGCGTAGCCCATCTTCTTTGGTTCTGATGAGGCCCCGACGACTGCTATGGACCTGGGTGTGAAGTACTCGATCGGGACAAACGGCCGCTCCTTTGGTGTCATCTCCACTGCTGTATCGTCGACGAAGACCCGGGCGTCGACGATGCAGGCACCTGACTCGTAGAGCCTGACCGGGTTGATATCAAACTCGACGACGTTCTTGTTCTCCGCAAAGAACTGGCTGATAGCGCAGATCAGCTCTACGAGCGCCTCTTCATCCTTGGGCTTCATTCCGCGGTAGCCCGCGATCATGGGGTAGCCGTTAATCTCCCTGATCATCACCCGGATGGATTCTTCGGTGACAGGCAGGATCCGCAGCGTTACATCCTTCATCAGCTCAACGAGCGTGCCCCCCATACCGAAGGTGAGCACCTTGCCAAACGTCGGATCGGTCTTCCCACCGACGATCAGCTCGAGCCCCGGGGCTGCCTGTTGCACGACGAGGATGCCTTTGATCTCAGCGTCGGGGTCGAACGCCTTCACATTCCTGACAATTTTATCAAACCCCTCTTCTGCTGCCTTCTTCGACCCGATACCGATAAGCACGCCGCCCGCATCACTCTTATGAATGATCTGGGGCGAGTAGACCTTCATGACGACCGGAAAGCCGATCTCCTCTGCTGCCCTGGCTGCGTCGGCAGCTGTCTGGACGATTGCATGCTCAGGTACCGGCACTCCATACTGTTTTAAAAGATTGTATGATTCGAACTCGCTCAGCAATTTTTTGGCCATGGTTGTTCCCTCAAATTTTCGAGCATCTCTGTGGTTCTGCAGTTCATGTTCCCGGGCCTGGAAAAGCCAAACCGGCAGGTCATCGGTGTGAACTGTAAAGGGTGGTCTCATATTCGTTTTATAGGTTTTGTAATGATTCTACATGACAAATCCGTCAGGGAGGTGCCATGTGCCTTCTGGATCTCATCGTTATGCCCCCGAATTACCATAATATAGACGCAATGGCCACTGTTCTTGGATCCTCGTAGGGGGTATTTCCTGTGGATGCCCGGTCCCTCTGTTCGGCGCCCTCGCTGGGATTCGCCGTTCAGTGCCGGTCAAGAGAGGTGTACCTTGCTCGCGGCGATGAGGTGTTCTGGAGAAGATAGGCTCTGAAGAAGCCCTGTCTGGAACGACCTCCCGATAAAAGCTGTGCTCCGTTTTGGCTCGTATGACAGAGATCTCGTGCAGGGTGTTTTGATCCGGGCGCACCACCGATTTATAGACAGTCTTTCCATGCATGGAGCATGAGGTTCCGCCTCATGAACGGTTCATGCGAGGAAAAATAACATCTTGCGGCAGCAAGTATCCAGATGAAAACACCTACGAGGCCGCGTTTCGGCCACAGGCTCAACCGATGAAAATACTTTTCTCGTAATAACCTGCGCAGAAGGTGTGGGCAGAGGAGGTTGAGGACATTTTAGGATCTAAATCCTGTGATGAAAACTAACGCATTTTGCCATTGAATGCCATACTGTGTCTCGAACACGGATGTGAAATTGACCTTCGAGGCAACCCCTCTGTCCACACTCACGTGTGATGGCGTATGCGAGAAAAAGCCTGTGGATTGGATCTCCACAAGAAGTTTATCGTCGCTGCCGTTGTCGATCAGGACGGTACCACGGCAGAACAGCGGTTCAGCCGGACGCAAGATGATCTTCTCCTCCTGAAAGACTGGGTTTTCTACCACGGTTGTGAGGTTGTGGCCTGTGAATCCACCAGTGATTACTGGATGCAGGTCTACGATCTGTTTGCAGACCAGACCCCGGTGATCGCCGGGAACGCCCGGGACATCAAAGCGATCTCGCACAAGAAGACGGACACGATCGATGCCGCCCGGATCGCCAGGTTGGCACTGCATGACCTCATTCCGGCCTCACGGGGTCCTGACAGGGAAACCCGCGACCTGCGCTCACTGATCCGGTTACGGAAGATCCGGTTACGGAAGTTCCTGGTCGAGAAACGAACGGATCTCAAGAATCAGGTGCATCACCACATCTTTGACTCAGCCTGTTCCAACTTTCAAAGGTCCTCAGTGACATCTTCGGCGTGAGTGGGAGGGTCATCCTGACCGGGATCACTGAAGGAAAGTCGGTCGAAGAGATCCTTGCTACCCTGCCCAAACGAATCCAGAAACGGAGCGAGGAGATCCGGAACGTTCTAGAGACAACTCTTTCTGAAACGGCAATCGCCCGGCTGCGATGCTGTCTTGACCTCATCTTCGATCTGGATAAGCAGATCGAGATCATTGTGCAGTTGGTACACCAGATGGTTGCCGGGCAGAAGCGACTTATCCGGATCCTGACCTCGGTTCCGGGGATCAGGCACCTCGCCGCGGTGACTCTAATCGCGCTGAGATCGGGGACTTCAATGATTTCTCCTCCGGGGATGAACTCGCCAGCCAGTTGGGCAGGTCTTGTCCCGACAGTGAACCAGTCAGCCGATCATCTCTGGATGGGATCGATCACCAGGCGGGGATCCCGGACACTCCGGTGGGTCTGCGTCGAAATCGCTCACGCAGCAGTCCGAATCCGGTCGTCACGGTTTATGCGTTCTTCACCAGGAAGGTCGGGCAACTCGGATTCGCCAAGGCGATCGTTGCTGTGGCACGCAAGATCCTCACAATCATCTGGCACCTGGTGGTGAACGACGAGGAATATGAAGAACAGAATGGAAACAGGAAGCAGGAGGTTCGAATCCCAAAAGCGAAACAACCCAGGTTCCTGACACTGGACGAGATGCTCAAGGTGCTTGCCGAGGCGAATATCTTCCTCAAACAAGCAGAACCACAGGGGGTGGGTAACACATCTCTCGTATTTTCATGTGAAATCCCCGAGGCGCAACGGCCGCTCGCTGGTACGTCGCGTTTAGGAGCGCAACAACCCGGACTCCGTCTCCGATTTCGATTGGATTTCATGTGAAGTATCTTATCTGGTGGCTATTCGTCGAGGGGCAGAGAAGACGAACCTGATGAAGAGCACAGCCTGCAAAGAGAGGACCACCCATCCACCCTTTGATATTTTCATTTGATGACCATCAAGATTTGATGACCATCAAGAATAGAGCGCAAAAAACAGAATGCTGCTATGGGGATTTGAACCCCAGTCGTAGGAGTGAGAGTCCTACATGATTGGCCGGTCTACACTATAGCAGCGCGTACACCACTGTGCTTTACATTATTTGTAATATTAGTACTTATATCTATCTTTCACTTCCCGGTCACCGGTTCTGCTGCCGCCCAGATAATCAGAGCACGATTCTGGCTTTGTTCTCTCCTCCGCCCTGCAATTCCCAGAATAGACATTAATAAGTATTTCTCCAGCACACTTGTACTGGCAGCAATGAGCAGTCTCGAGGAGCAGATTCGGGAACTTGAGGATGAACTCAGGAACACCCCGTACAACAAGGCGACTTCCAAGCATATCGGGCGCCTCAAGGCGAAACTCGCGAAGATTCGCGACGAAGCAGTAACCCGGGCTATGGCCTCCTCCAGTGGAGGCGAGGGTTACTCCGTGAAAAAGTCGGGGGACGCCACCGTTGTCCTGGTTGGTTTTCCATCCGTAGGGAAGAGTACGCTGCTCAACAGGCTCACCGGTATTAACCTGAGTGAGACGGGAACCTACGCCTTCACGACCGTTTCCGTTGTCCCGGGTTCGATGGAACACCGGGGCGCAAAGATCCAGGTCCTGGATATCCCCGGCCTGATCGCCGGCGCCGCCATGGGTAAAGGGCGCGGAAAGGAGGTCATCGCCGTTGTGCGGAGCGCTGACCTGATCATCGTCCTGGTCGACGTCTTCAACGAGCAGCATACGGATGTTCTCCTCCGCGAGCTTCACGATGCCGGGATCAGGATCAACCAGCAGAAACCCGATATCACTATAAAAAAGACCTCGAGCGGAGGTGTCAGGCTCAACACAGTCGGCAACGTCGACCTCGACATCGAGGAGATCCGTTCGATCCTTGCGGAGAATAAGATCGTCAATGCAGACGTCCTGATCCGTGGCAATATCACCCAGGACGACTTCATCGATGCGATGATCGGCAATCGGGTCTACGTCCCTGCGCTCATCGCGGTCAACAAGGTTGACCTGGTGGACGAGCAGACACGGATAAGAATAGAAAAGGAGTTAACCAATCGGTTCGGCGAGCCCCCCATCATGGTATCAGCTCACACCGGCTACCGCATCGAAGACCTCAAAGACGCTATATTCGATAGCCTGGGATTCATGCGGATCTACCTGAAGCCCGTCGGTGGTCCCGCAGATATGGATGAACCGTTGATCATCCAGCGTCCTGCCACGGTCGAGGATGTCTGCAACCGGATACACCGTGACTTCGCAGACAAGTTCCGGTATGCGAGGGTCTGGGGCGAGTCGGCAAAACATGACGCACAACGTGTCGGGATCACTCACCAGCTGGCTGACGGGGACGTCCTCTCAATCGTCACCCGCCGCTGATCACGTCTTCAAGGACCGGGAGAGGTGCATCGGTCTTTAGGGCCGTTCCTGAGTAATGTGCGCGGCTCGCCCGGTATCCGAGAGCTGAGAGCCGTTCGATGACGGTCCCGATACTGCCAGGCGAGACCCGCTGCGTTTTCGCAATGACGTGGTAGTCATAGTGGCTCGAGGTATCCAGTTCCTGGCGGCAGGTCTCGAGCAGCCGCGTGATCCTTGGGCCGGTGCCGGCCGTCACGTCGGGCAGCGCCTCCTGCATCTCGAAGAGTGTCCGGTCATCGTTGATGCGTCCTGTCCAGAGGGGACCGACCGGCACGAGGTTTGCACCGCAGAGCGTGCACTCCTCAGGTTCAGGGAGCATCCCGACCTGCTCTGAGCGGTAGAGGCAGTGCGGGCATTGCATCACGTAGCCTATCCGGGCAAGCGTCCGATCAGCCGCCGCCGCCCCGTCCCGGAGCCTGAGGTGTAAGCGGTGGAAGTGTTCGTGCGCGTAGCAGAAGAGCGGCTCAACCCCTCGATCGTACTTGATCACCTCACGCACGACAAACCCAAGCAGCGTCCGGAGGCCGACCTCGGCATGGTACTCGGTGTTTCGGGGGCAGGAGAAGTAACGGCGCATGCCGGCCTTTAAGTGCGCACCGCAGAGAGGTGCGGTATCGGTGGCGGTGACAAAGAGGTATCTCCCCGCGCTCCGGGCCGCGGAGTCGACGAAGGGTGCCGGCGTCCCGAAGGGATCGAGGTCGACGGCATCAAACCTCCTGCTGCTCATCAGCACGTTTGCATCCTCCCTGGTGACCTCGGTCCTGAGGTCCGCCGTTCCAACGTTCCGCCTGATCAGATCAACCGCCATCGGGTTACGGTCGTTGATCGTCACCGGTATCCCGACTTCGCGTGCCACCCGGAGCCCCCGGACGCCGGATGCCCCCATGGCGTCGAGGTAACTCTCAGGCCGCAGAGTCAAGAGCAGAAGAACGGTGGTGTCCCGGCTCAACTCCATGCGCGGATTGTAGAAGACCGGGCTGTTTCCTGGTGGGAACTGAAGGTGAGGATCCTGTTTGGGCACGAAAAACCGGGTTTTCCCTTCGGTAACCTCAACAATATCCATCTTTTTCAAAAAAGGTGGATGCTCGATATCCTTATACCTTCTCATGACCAATACTTTTAGCCCAATATAGGGCTTGTGGCCTAGCCAGGATATGGCGTCAGCCTCCTAAGCTGAACATCGGGGGTTCGAATCCCCCCAAGCCCGTCTTTTACGAAGAAACCCGCGTCAACTACCCCCTGACGGAGGGGGCTTGCGGACGGCTAAGCGAGACTAAACAGTAGACTATGAAGGGACTACCTGCGTCCGATATTTCCAGAATCGCACCCAGCAGACCCCGGGTTATTTATCTTCTGCCTGAGAATCTAATCCTTTGAGAATGAGTGTCCCCGCCCTCATCAGGATTACCCGTCCACACAATGCTATCGTTGCCGGCCTCACCGCGCTCCTTGGATATCTCATCGCCACAGGGACGCTCACGTCACCGTCGCTCGTGCTCGCGGTGATCGTCGTACTCATCACCGCCGCCGGGAACGTCATAAACGACGTCTACGATCTCGAGATCGATCGGATCAACCGGCCAGATCGGCCCATCCCCTCAGGAGAGATCAGCCTCCGGGTGGCGAAGGGTTACACGGCGGTGCTCTTTGTCGCCGGGATAGCGCTTACCACCCTGACGACATCGCTCTGCCTTCTGATTGCTCTCATTAACTCTGTGATCCTGGTCGCCTATGCCACCCGGCTGAAGAGAATCCCGGTCCTGGGCAACGTGGCCGTCGCCTACCTTACCGCCAGCATATTCCTCTTCGGCGGTGCGTTTGCGGGCATCGAGGGGCTTGTCCGGAACATCCCGATCGCGGCGATCACGTTCCTTGCCACCATCGCAAGAGAAGTCTTAAAAGACGCGGAGGACGTGGAAGGTGATGCGATCGGGGGCGCACGCACCCTCCCGATGATCATCGGCATCCGCGGGACCGGGATGGTGGCGTTCGCCTGCGCCTCCGGCGCAGTGGTGGCAAGCATCCTCCCTATCGGTGACTGGTGGGCCCCCTCCTACCTCATCGCTATCGGGGTCGTGGACGCCGTCATCCTCTTCGGGGCCTCACGGGGTCTTGGGTGCACGACACCTGATTGCGTCCGGGGGTCCAGGGCAACCTCCATCCTGCGGGCGGGGATGTTTGCCGCGCTCGCGGTCTTCGCGGTTGCCGCAGTGGTGTGAACGGGTGTGGTACCCCACAAAAAACCATGATTTCAAGACCCTTCTATGAGCCCCCAAAGGTCCGGGCAACTTGAGGTTCCCGGGATCATGTTTCCTCACGGCCCACTGCTGCGTCGCCGGAGAGCCCTGCGGAAAAGCCCGGCCTGAGTCTACTCCTGCAATCACCTACAGCCAGAAAGTCGGCTCCATCCGCTCAACTTCTCGCTCCGCCTCATGGTGGTTTCCTCTTCTCCAGTGGTTTTCCCTATCAGCGTTCTTAGCGCGTATGGAGGTTTTCTCGCCCCGCTCTGCGCACCCCGTAGCAGGATAAATAGTTCATCACCCTGTGAATCCGCCATGGTCGCCGGGTAGAAGAGATGCCGTGGCTGTAGGTCCGTTGATCGGGCAGGTCTTCCGGAACTCTCCATATATCGCACTTTTTGAAGAACAGCGTCGTTGGACTGGCAAACCTATATATGGTCTGAGCTCCAGTCTGGAACTCAACACGTTGACGAGGGGGGAGCGGTATTCTAGGCTACACAAAAGCAGAGACAACCACACGAACCGGCAAAATATGGGAACTTCCGAAGGATGAGCGTGGCAGGAGTTTATTGTCAAACACCCCGGCCAGAGTGTGGCTCCCTGACAGCCTGGGCTACGACCGGAGGAGAAGATAAGTGTCGGTTCGGTTGCGAGCTGTCGGAGACGTGCTGCTCTGGACCAGGAACAACAAAATGCCGTTTGACCTGGTGCAGCACGAGCTCCAGCAGAAAGACCTGCTCTTCGGGAACCTTGAGACGGTTCTCTCCGAGAGCGGTGACCCGGGCCGGAAGCGCTGGCTCAACACAAATCCCCCTGAGGCGGGTGTGTACCTCAGGGATGCCGGGTTCGATATCCTGAGCGTGGCAAACAACCATACGCTCGATCTGGGGCGGGAGGGATTCGAAAAGACCCTCGCTGTGCTCGAAAGCCACGGTATCGCCTACATCGGGGGGGCACGGGGCGACGATCCCCCACAGGGGCTGGTTGTTGAGCGGAACGGGGTACGACTCGGGTTCCTCGGTTACACGAGTGGTATGTTCCGGTCGCCACCGGGGGTCACGGTATCCAAACTGAAGGAGAGGAGGATCATCAACGATATTGCGGCACTGAAAGACCGCTGTGATATCGTCATCGTCTCCCTGCATTGGGGGATCGAGAACGTCTACTATCCCTCCCCAGGCCAGATCAGGCTCGCTCATAGTCTCATCGACAACGGAGCGAGCCTGATCCTCGGGCACCACTCGCACACCATCCAGGGACTGGAGCGGTATAAAGATGGCCTGATTGCCTATTCCCTCGGCAACTTCCAGTTTGATACCGAACTCTTCAAGGAGAAGATCAAGAGCAGCATGATCCTCTCGGTGGACTTTGACCAGCACGGTATCCAGGACTATACGGTCATCCCCTGCATCATCAACGACGATTTCCAGCCAGAGGTAGCAGAGGGGCAGACCCGGGAGATGGTAGAGGGCTGGATCAGGGAGTGCTCGGAACGGGTCCAGAATGGACAGGTCACCCGGAGATGGTGGTATGAAGAGATCGGGGAGGAGTACCTGGCCTACAACCTGGAGAGTTACCACTACCGCGTCCGACAGCATGGACTCGCACCTCTGGTCGAATGCGGAGTCTGGCTGATGACGCCGTTCTGCCTGAACTGTTATGCGGGTGTGATCAGGAAGAGACTGAAAAAAAGGAATATGGAGGAGACTGTATGAAAATTTTGCAAGTAACTCCGTTCTTCAAACCGCTCTGGGAGTCAGGAGGGGTGGCCAGGGTTGCATACGACATCTCCCGGAACCTGCATGAGAACGGACATGAGATCACGGTCTACACGACCAATAGGAGCATCTATCCAAACGACCTGCCGACGAACCGCGCAACCTGCGTCGACGGCATGAATGTCTACTACTTTGAGAATTTGCGCAAATACATCCCTGGCATGACCCCGCCGGTGATGCCCTACCGCATGCCCGCGGTCGCGAGGAGGGAGATCGCGCAGTTTGATATCATTCACATCCACGACCACCGCACCTTGCTCACGGTCATCGCCTCCCATTATGCAAGAAAGTACGGCGTGCCCTATGTACTCCAGGCACATGGGGCGCTTCCGCAGGATACGGGCTCTACGTGGATGAAACGGATTTTTGACCTGATCTGGGCGGAGAAAGTGATCCTCGGCGCTGCAGGGGTTATCGCGCTCAACGAGACTGAGGCGGAGCGCTACCGCGAGTTAGGTGTCGATGAGGACCGGATCGCGATCATCCCTAACGGCATCGATCTTGCCGAGTACCCTGATCTTCCAGCCCGTGGTAGATTCCGGGAGAAATGGGGTATCGATGATGCCACGAAGATCGTGCTCTACCTGGGAAGGCTCGACCCTACGAAGGGGATCGACCTCCTGATCCGCTCGTTTGCAGGGGTCGCCCGGGAGTTCGACGATGCCGTTCTCATGCTGGTTGGTGAGGACATGGGTCACAATGAAGAGTTCAGGGAGCTGGTCCGGTCGCTGGGCCTCGATGACCGGGTGATCTTCACCGGGTTTGTGAGCAAGGAGGACAAGATGGCGGCATTCACTGACGCCGATGTCTTTGCCACGCCGAGTTTCACCGGATTCCCGATCACATTCCTCGAGGCCTGCCTCTGTGGAACGCCCATCGTGACGACGGCCCGGGGAGACCTGCTGACGTGGATCGAGGGTACCGTCGGGTATAACGCCGGGTACACACCTGAGGAGGTCACCGACGCCATCGTGCGCCTGCTTGCCGATGACGCCCTGCGAGCCAGGTTCGGCGCTCAGGCGAAGGACCTCGTCCGGACAAGGTACAACTGGCAGGCGATCGTCCGCGAGGTCGAGACTTTATATTCTGACATTACGGGCAGAAACCGGGGTGCCGCAGACCTCGGGGCGGGTGAGCACTCCCCGGTTGGCGCCTGACAGGATTCCAGGAATGAGTCTCGCGCTGATGAGGAGAGGGCGTGGCCCCGATTCAGGTGGTGGACCGCGGTCCGTCTAATATTTTTCCATGAATGCATCTTCTGGTCTGGATACTTGAGAAGCCCCTTATCTTCTGTGCATGATCTTCTGGGTGGAGCCAGGGCGTGTCTTTGCGCCCTGGAAGTCCGGATCTATAATAGCCTCATGTTTAAGTAATGCGGGCAGATACCTTTACAGGCGAACCGGAGGAGTGTCCGGGCAGAAAACCGGTCTGGTGTATCTAATGATGAAGTCTGGAGATCTAAAAATTGCGTGGGCAAAACAGTATATGCCGGTACTCTCGTCCATTCGGAAACGATTTGGTGAGGAGAGGCCGTTTTCCGGCCTGACTATCGGCATGGCCCTGCATGTCGAGGCGAAGACCGCAGTGTTGGTCGAGACTCTGGCTGCAGGCGGTGCGGAGGTTCATATCACGGGGTGTAACCCCCTCTCAACCCAGGACGACGTCTCGGCAGCGCTCAACACCCGGGAGCGGATCCACTCCTATGCCCGGCGCGGCGCCGGCGTCGAGGAGTACTACGCGGCTATCGACCGGGTGCTCGATGCCCGCCCCGCTATCACCATCGATGACGGTATGGACCTGATCCACCGCATCCATACTAAACGACGTGAAGTGCTGGATTCCGTCATCGGGGGGTGCGAGGAGACCACGACAGGTATCCACCGGCTCCGGGCGATGGCCCGGGAGGGGGCGCTCGCGTTCCCGGTCGTCGCCGTCAATGATACCCCGATGAAACGCTACTTCGACAACATCCACGGCACAGGGGAGAGCTCGCTTGCATCCGTCATGATAACGACGAACATCCTCATTGCCGGTAAGCGGCTCGTTGTCGCGGGCTACGGGTTCTGTGGCCGGGGGCTTGCACAGAAGGCCCGGAGCCTCGGCGCCCGTGTCATCGTGACCGAGATCGATCCCAGGAAGGCACTGCAGGCGCATATGGATGGGTTCGACGTCATGACGATGGATCAGGCGGCGCCCCTCGGCGATATTTTCATCACCACCACCGGGAATACGAATATCATCACAAGTCAGCACTTCCCGAACCTAAAGGATGGGGTCATCCTTGCCAATGCCGGGCACTTTGACGTAGAGATCGACGTTGAATGGCTCGCATCACACGCCGACTCCGTCATCCGCCGGGACGGTGTAGATACTTACATCCTCGGCGGCAAAGCCATCAATGTTCTCGCCGAAGGAAGACTCGTGAACCTCGCAACACCCAAGGGTATGGGCCATCCCATCGAGGTGATGGACCTGAGCTTTTCAGTCCAGGCACTTTCTGCAGAGTTTATCGCGAAACATGGTCGCCAGCTTGCTCCCGGTGTGCACGACGTCCCTTCGGTCATCGACGAGGAAGTGGCACGATTGAAGCTCGCCGCGCTCGGCCTCTCCATCGACCGGCTGACGCCTGAGCAGGAAACCTACATGAGCAGCTGGATGGTCGGAACGTGAAACGACCCACTCTCTGTCTTCGCCGGGTCCAGGCAATTGGAGGGGGCTGGCAATCCATTCCGTCCCATCGCAGCCCGGGCCCGACCCCCCACATCCCGGACGTGATTGCCTGCCACAGCCCACCGCCCGGCGAAAGGCCGCGTTTCTCTTCCTCACCCTCCGCATCCAAAAGGCCGGTCATCATCCGTGCAACATGAGGCATAGCCTCATGTCGGTCTCGCAGCGCGAGGAGGGAATTTGTCTTCTGGAGTATGGTTGCGCCATCCGATAAGGATTTCCGGGTCCTGGGGGTCTAAACAGATCATTCCAGTGTACCGTCAGGTCTGATGACCATCAATCGTTATCATTGATGCGGATCATGAACCCCTGATCGCATTCGTAGCACCGGTACTGTGCGTACAGGCGCTGGCCCGGCACAACGACGTCCCCCAGAAATTCTCCTGGTGATCCGCACCCGGGGCATACCACCTGCCGGTCATCGAACCGGCGGCCGCATCTGGGGCATAGGTGGATGGGATGAGATCCCTGAAATAGCGGCGTGGTGTCCTCGATGTGCTTCAGGCACCCGCAGAAGGGGCAGGGGGCCGATGCGCCCGCCCCGGTGTTACTCTGTGGTCCCGGGGTCCTGTCTGATCTGCGCATGCACCAGCACCTCTGTTCTGGTTATGCCGCCTTGCCTCTTTTCAGGCAGCCAGGTGGCATTCCAGCTCTGTTTCATGCAACCTCATGGGATTTCTAAAGGTTTAATGATACCTATAGGTATCAACCGGTATTTCGGTAGAAAAATAAAAACAACACAATATAATTGTTTCACCGGGATTGCTGTGTTGCATAACTATCCTGGCGGTTGCCCTCCCATCACGCACCTCCAATCAGACCATCATAGCCATCATTCTGTTGTACCCGTTCACTCTCATCCGTATCTCGCGAAACATCCCCTTCTGGGAGGTCGCTCGTACTCCTTCTCCAAAGATTCGTTTCATGGCGGAGAAGACTCCTTCGACCTTCCATCGTTTCGCGTAACCTACTTCCTGTGACCACATCTGATACCCGCCGAATCGATTCCTTTCTCTAAGACGTTCAGCCCGATAAGGTGACCCGGTCGAGTGGGTCGCGGCATCGGTCCTGGGTCTTGATACCGGAGGTGATTCCCCGTCGTTCGAGGATGTTGAAGATTTCATTGCGGTCATAGGCACCATCACCAAGTGCCTGGATCACCTGATGTTCCTCGCCGCAGTGGTGCTTGGGTTTGGTCGAGGAGCAGGATGAACATCTGGTCATCCTGTACCGATTCGTCAGTGATCTCCAGGCCGAGAACCTGGTTGGTCTCGATATCGACCATGGCATGCACCTTGATCCAGCCACGCCTGACCCACCACTTCTCGCGCATCCACTCACCTCGATTCGTAACCTTGATCCCGGTGCTATCGACGGCGGCGATAACATTTTCGGTGAGTCGGTGAGTTTCTCGGGTGTTACTTCAAGCGAGAGATCCAGACGCCGGATCCGGCGGAAAAGGGTGGTATAGTCCGCCGCCACAAGACCGGGAATGAAAGTCGCGAGTTTCCGGACAAACCCTTCCATCTGGCGGTAGGGCATCTGCAGGAAGGTGTAGATTGCGAGCCATCCACGCAATAAAACTTTCAGGATCCTAAATGGTCGACCCGGTTTGCCGGCGTTCATCCGGGCGAGTTTCATCATCCCGCTGATCGATGAAGTCAAGGGAGAGAGAGGACTCTCCGCGCTTGACCAACTGCTCGTTATATACTCCAGTCACGATCATCAATGTACGGGCGTCCCCAGCGTTCTTTCATTGGCATGAAGGGACAGAGGGGGCGCTCGCCATCTTCTACTCTACTTTTGGGTAGAACGATCAGGTTATGCAACACAGCAACCGGGATAACCAGTTATAGAGAAGATGGACTCTCATGATAATGTCTCAAGCAAGCAGGTGGGTGTGCGATTGCCCGGCCATCTTTATCGGTGGCTGAAGGAGAAGGTCGACAGCGGCGAATATCCGAATATGGCCCAGTCTGTTATCGGCGAACTGACAAAAGCCCGGATGCTTGAGGAGTTACGACTCCGGGAGACCTCGTACTACGACGTCCACGAGGACGAACCCCTTATCAGGCTGGTGAACGAGCGTATCGAGGGACTCCGCCGTGACCTCCTGGACGAAGTAATGCGGCGGAAACGAGCCTGACTCAGCGCGCAACAACACCTTGCTCCACCTGGACACTAATAGCTCGCACCGGAAGGATTTTCCAGTATCTGTTGCTCCTTATGGTACTTGGGTACTACCAACAGATCCTGAAGTATAACCATGATCTTTAAGTGTCACGGATCAATGTCAACCATAATCGGTTAATAAGTGCGTAAAGTACGCTAAATTAAATATCTAGAACCGCACACCCTTGAGAGTATGGTGTTCTTATGAAAAGGTCAAACCAGGCAACTCTCGTTGCAGTAAGCCTTCTGGTCATTGCCGCGCTCCTGGTTGCGGGATGCGTGACCAACGGCGAGACCCCTGAAGAGACAACCCTGACCGTATTTACGGCAGCGTCGCTCACAGGAGCCTTCACCGACATCGGCAAAGCCTACGAGGCAGAGAACGAAAACGTCAAGGTCGACTTCGTCTTCGACGGTTCGCAGACCCTCCGCACACAGATAGAGCAGGGGGCAAACCCCGATATCTTCGTCTCCGCGAGCATAAAGCACATGAAAGCCCTCCAGGACGCTGGATTCATGGATAACGACACTGTGACTCCGTTCCTCGGGAACAGTCTGGCCCTGGTCGTCCCGATCGATAACCCGGCAGGGATCACCGACCTTGCTGACTTAGCAAAACCGGGCGTGAAGATTGTCATCGGCACCAAGGATGTCCCCTTCGGTGACTATACCCGCCAGATGCTCGACAAGATGGCCGCCGATCCCAAATATGGCGAGGCGTATAAGAACGCCTTCATGGCCAACGTCATCTCCGAGGAGACCGCGGTGAGCAACGTTATGCCCAAACTGATCCTCGGCGAAGCAGATGCGGCGATCGTCTACAAGTCGGATGTCTCCAAGGAAGATCGGGATGAGCTGATACGGATCGATATCCCCCCTGAGTACAACGTCATGGCCACATATCCGCTCGGCATCCTTGCGGCATCGCCGCACAAGGCTGAAGCAGAGTCGTTCATAGCGTTCGTCCGCGGTCCGGTCGGCAGCGCCATCCTGACGGATTATGGATTTGACCCGCTTCCGGCAGGAGACTGAGGTAATCCGGCACAGCAGCCGGACACGACTGGGGAAGGTGGCACTCACCCTCCTCATCGCCGCCCTTCTCACCATCTTTCTTCTCTTCATCACACTGCCGGTTGTCTCGCTCTTCCTGCGCATATCGCCGGAGGCGTTCTTCCGCTCGCTTTCCGAGCCGGTGATACTTGATGCGCTCTCCCTCTCTCTCACCACCGCGACGGTGAGCACGGTGATCGTCGTCGTCTTCGGGACGCCGCTCGCCCTGGTAAACGCCCGGTATAACTACCGCGGCAGGAATATCGTCGACACCCTCACCGATCTTCCGATCGTCCTCCCGCCAGCGGTAGCAGGCATCGCGCTCCTGATGGCCTTTGGCCGCCGGGGTGTCGTCGGGCAGTACCTCGACCTCTTCGGTATCCATATCGCCTTCACTACGGTCGCGGTAGTCCTGGCCCAGGTCTTTGTGGCCTCGCCGTTCTACGTCAGGCAGGCGAAGGCTAGTTTTGAAGCGGTCGACCGGCTCTACGAAGATGCGGCACGAACTCTCGGCGCATCCCCGTTGACCGTCGCCTTCAGGATCACCATCCCGCTTGCGTGGGGTGGGCTCATCTCCGGGGCGATACTCTCGTTTGCCCGGGCGCTCGGGGAGTTCGGCGCCACGATCATGTTCGCCGGAAACTATCAAGGCCGGACCCAGACGATGCCGCTTGCAATCTATACGACCATGCAGGGCGACCTCGATGCCGCTATCAGCCTTGCAATCATCCTTGTCATGATATCGTTTGTAGTGATCGCCGCTGTGAAGATCGTCACCCGGAGGAAGTTCTGATGCTCTCTTTCCACGTCGTCCGGCAACTACGAGATTTTGTCCTCGACGTCGCGCTCTCGGTCGAGGAGGGCGAGACGCTCGTCCTCATCGGGGAGAACGGGGCGGGCAAGTCCACGGTGCTGAATCTGATCTCAGGCATCCTCGCGCCTGACAGGGGTGAGATCACCCTGGGTGACAGGATACTCTTCTCAGACAGAAGGGAGATCGACGTCCCCACAGAGAACCGGAATATCGGCCACCTCTTTCAGTCTTACGCCCTCTTTCCACACATGACCGTCGCTGAGAATGTGGCGTTTGGTCTCCAGTGCAGGAAGGTCCCAAAATCGGAGATCGCCAAATCCGTGGCAGAGCAGCTTGCGGCGATGAACCTCTCCGACCTTGCCGACGTCAACGTTGGTCGACTCTCGGGGGGACAGCGGCAGCGGGTGGCCCTCGCGCGGGCGCTTGTGCTCGAGCCCGAACTCCTCCTCCTTGACGAACCGCTCGCTGCCGTTGATATGCGGGCTAAAGGGGCGATGCGAAAGGAACTCCGTGACCAGATCTGGAACGCCGGTATCCCCTGCATCGTCGTCACCCACACCCTCCGCGACGTCCTCGAACTTGCGGACCGCCTCTGCCTCCTCGAGGAAGGGAAGGTTATGGCTTACGGGGCGCCGGAGGAGGTGCTTGGTATGCAGGAGAACGGGTTCATCGCGAGTTTCACCGAAGGATGACGCGTTTTTGGGGAAGGAACCTGCTTGCACCCTTGCCTCAAAAATTCCGCACCTCTTTGTCCCTCCGCCTCTTCGCGAACTTCCGCGCGAGGCAATGCTACGCCTGAGATATCAGATGAAATCGACCGCTCAGTGCGCTTACCGGTCACCCCTCTTCTGGCCGGCGCGGTCCCGCACACAGTAGAGATACTCCTGCGCATACCCGGCAAACTCCCCAAAGTAGTCCCGTGCAAACCGCCGAATCCTCTCGTAATCTGCCGGGGTGCACCTCTTCCCGGCAATGTCGGGCAGGTAGGTCTCCGCCATGATCCGGTGTATCCAGACATCGACCGGGAACGCCTCGAAGAACCCGAACGCAAAGAGCAGCACGCAGTCAGCCGCTTTCGGCCCGACACCCCGGAGCTCCATCAGCGCCTGCCGTGCATCCTCAAACGGGAGGGGCGCTATCTTCTTCGTCCAGCCCGGGTGCTCAGTCGCAAAGACAGCGGCACTGGAGACGTACTCAGTCCGGTAGCCGAGCCTGCAGTCCCGGAGGTCAGCGTGGGAGACCGACGCAAGTACCTCCGGCTCCGGGAACGTGTACACCGTGCCGAAGGGCCCATCCACCGGTCTTCCAAAACGCTCCGCCATGAGCGAGACCCGGCGCTTCACCGCCGGGATGTTTGTATTCGTGGCACAGATGTACGAGACCAGGCACTCCCAGGGTTGCTGTCTGACGAGACGCAGGCCCCGGCACTCCTGGATCGCCATGCCGATCACCGGGTCGCGGTTGATGGATGAGAGGATGGCGGATAGGTCCTGGTCAAGCCTGAAGTAGTAGCCGACGAACTCCGCATCCACCCCGGAAAACGTGAGGAGGCGTTCGTCCTGCCGGATACTGATAGCCCGGCCGTTGACGATGCCCTGCCACCATCCCTCTACCTTCTCCCAGCGGAAGGCCTGCCCGCAGGAGAGCGTCCGATCAAGGTCAAATGGCTGGTCGGGCCGGAGCATGATCGTTGTTGTGGCCCTTTCGGTATCAGAGCGTGGCATTCAAGGAAAGGTATGGGGGGTCAGGGGGTTACGCTTGCTTCTCTCCCTGCTCCTGGTAGACGCAGGACTGCACATCCTGGCCGAGTTTTCCGATGGCATCCGCCCGGCAACGTGCACAGTGGCGCATCTGCTTGATGTAGGGGGCGCACCGGTCCTGCATCTCACGCTTCTCCTTCGGGGTGGGCGGGGTGATCCCGGCGAACTTGTACTGCGGGATGAGCGGAATGACGTTGAAGGTGAACGCTCCCATCTCACCAACTTTCTTTGCGATCTCGGGGATATGCTCGTCATTGATCCCCGGGATGTAGACGGTGTTCACCTTGACAAACATCTTCTTTGCAACCGCCATCTCGATCCCTTTGAGCTGCTGGGAGAGAAGGAGCTCCGCCGCCTCGCGCCCATGGTACTTCTTCCCGTTGTACTCGACCCAGGAGTAGATCTTCTCCCCGATCGCGGGATCAACAGCGTTGAGCGTGACCGTAACGTTCCCGACATCGTACTTCGCCAGTTCCTCTATCGACTCAGGGAGCATGAGACCATTTGTGCTGATGCACATGATCAGGTGCGGGAACTCCTCATGGACCAGCCGCAGCGCCTCAAACGTCTCGGGGTTCGCGAGTGGCTCACCAGGTCCCGCGATGCCGATCACCTTCACGTAGGGGTAATCTTTGATAACCCGCCGGACCAGATCGAGAGATTCCTCCGGAGAGAGGACCTTGCTCGTCACACCCGGCCGGCTCTCGTTCACGCAGTCGAAGTCGCGCACGCAGTAGTTGCACTGGATGTTGCACTTCGGGGCGACGGGGAGGTGGCACCTCCCGAAGGCGTGACACGCTTTCTCGGAGTAGCAGGGATGTTCGCTGATCTTGCGTAACTGCTCTGGATCGTAGGGGACCTCCCTGCCCTGGACCGTAGCGGTCCGATACGATTCGTCGGCCATATCTTATGATTCATATTCTCTATGGCAATATATAGTGATGGGTACCGACCGTCGGCCAAAACCCGTATCTTATCTTGCGGGGTTCGCGGCGGCATGAGCGGGAAGACCCCGTCCAACAGGTGCGGGGTAGTTCACGCTCCTATGCGCCGGTACCGGGTGCGTCTGGCCGCCGGTTGTCGTGGTCAAGAGAATGGTTGCCATCGCTCTTCACGCACGGCCACGCCCTTTTGCGGGCATCTCCCTGCCTGTCACGCGTTCGCCGGCGCGGAGCCGCACCGGCAGAAAAAATTGCAGCAAATCAGGCCGTCTCCCGCGTGATGTCGAACGGGAGGGACTCTTTCCCCGCTTCCCGCGCACTGATCTCCCGTTCTATCCCGAACCGCTCCTCCGCCGCCTTCAGGATCTCGCCAAGCATCCCGGAATATGAAATACCCGCATACTTCGCCATCTTTGCGAGGTGGCCGTCCCAGCACCAGCCAGGGTTCGGGTTGACCTCGAGGAGTTTCGGGTTGCCGTGCTCATCCAGGCGCCAGTCAAAACGACAGTAATCCCGGCACTCCAGGCGCTCAAAGAGGGCAAGACAGTACCGAACGATCATCTTCTCGGTCTCCTCAGGGAGGTTCGCGGGCCTCGATACGATCTTCCAGTACGGCGAATCAGGGAGCCACTTTGCTTCGTAGCCGCAAATCCGGGGAAGCTCCGGAGGCAGCGCCGAGTAGTCCTCCTCGGTGATAGGAAGCACCGTGCAGTAACCTGATGGGTTCCCGATGATGCCGACGCTGATATCTTTCCCGGTGAGGAACTCCTCGACGAGAAGCGACCGATCGTATCCGATCGTTTTCCAGAGGGAGTCGATGATATCAGCGAGGTCTTCGAGGGTGTAGGCGACGCTCTTTTGTGTGATACCATACGAGGAGTCGCCGGTGTTGGGTTTGACGAGCGCAGGGAGTTTTATCCTGGCATCGTAGGTGCGGTCACCGGGAGTGATGAAACAGGCGTCCGGCACCGGGATCCCCATCTCCTTCGCGACGCCGCGCACGAGGGATTTGTCGTAGCAGAACGCAAGCGACTGCGGCCCTGCTCCCGTGTATGGGATTCCGAGCATCTCCAGGAGCGCCGGCACGTGGAGTTCTTTTCTCGGATCGTTGTTGAACCCCTCGTCACAGAGGTTGCAGACGTAGTCCACTTTTCCTTTCATTTTTGAGAGGTCATGGATCAGTGTGTCATGTTTGCAGAGGTAGGTAAATCGGTAACCTTTCAGTTCCCGGAGGGCCGCTTTCATCTGGTCGATGGTATAGAAATCGTCGTCATCAAAGACGCAGGAAGGCTTCAGGGCATCGGGCCGGGTCGGATCACCGAGCAGTACCGCGACATGTTTTACCCTCTCCTGTCCTCTCGCCTTCGTCGTAGACCACTCCTTCCTGATAACCGCGGTGACGATGTGACGACGCTCCATCATGCCAAGGTCCTGATTCCGCCGCGACTCCGTGGCGATATCATGGAAGGTAACGTCGGAGAAGCCTGCCCGTTCCAGGATCTGTCGAAGCGCCTCACGGGTGTAGAGGCGTTCAGCATAGAACTGGTCTGCTACGACGCCCTTGTCGACATCGGTGATCACCTCCCTTGAGATCAGGCGCTGCCCATCAAGCGAGAGGGACCTTTCGCGGCAGACGAACATCGTCGGGTCGATCCATTCCCACGACCGGGGCTGGAAGTGTTTTTTTAGGTACTCGCCATCGGCCACATCCAGGAGCAGTCGTCCCCAGGGCCTGAGGACGCGCCTGAGTTCCATAAGGATCCGCAGGTCTTCCTCAACAGAATCAAAGTACCCAAAACTGTTCCCGAGGACGAGGACGACGTCGTAGGTATCGGCGCGATACGGTAGCCGGCGTGCGTCCCCCTCCCGGAACCTGACCTGGCCCCCCTCCTTCTTTGCGGCCGACCGGGCCCGCTGGATCAGGTAGTGCGACCGGTCGAGGCCTTCGGCGTTGTAGCCCCTTCTGACGAGTTCGAGGGTGTGTCTTCCCTGGCCGCAGCAGAGGTCAAGTATCTTCTCATCAGGCTGGAGATGCAGGATCTGGACAATCCGGTCGATCTCGGACCTGGTGATCTGCTGGTCATCTACGACGTCGCCGTCGGTCTTGAGGTAGAGGCGGTTAAAGATACCCTTCCACCAGTCGGATTTCACATGCTCCTCCAGGTCGGAGACCGGACCGAGCGTCTGTCCCGGATGTTTTCCCTTCCGTTTGTTATCAGGGGGTTCGCCTGTGCGGGTCTCGTCGGTCATCTGAGCCACTCACCATCGCCCCGTCTTTGGGGTAGAACCGGCATGCTGCCGGAGCGCAAAAAAGATCGGTTGACGTGTGCCATTGTTGGGTGATCATTCGGTAGGCCGGCATTGGTAAAAGCATTATGTCACAGTTCCCACCACTGCGGTGAACGGTTGTTTACAGAGGTTTTTCTCGCCCCGGGAACCCTGCCATCGCGCCGGGGAGGTGTGATCCGGCGCTCCCCCGGTGACAGAGGCTGAATGCGGCAAAGATATACGAGGTGACAAAGACTGCCCGGGATCTGCGAGACACACATATATATGCACACAGGTGGCTGTGTATATATGCAGACTATCTGCATGGTTGAAGTACATGGATGAGAGATATTCGAGCAGGGGTCCCCGCTCGTACCAGAATCGGCCCCGCGAGTTCCATAAGGCAGTCTGTTCCGACTGCGGCAAAGCATGCGAAGTTCCTTTCAAGCCAACGGAGGGCAGACCTGTCTACTGCCGCGACTGCCTCCCTAAGCACAGGAAACCCCGTTATTGAGTTGTTCGTGTAAATACGGTTTCTCAGCGTGAGTGAAATTTCAATGGAAGAGAGATATTCAGGCCGGGGTTCGCGGTCGTACCAGAACCGCCCCCGCGAGTTCCATAAGGCAGTCTGTTCCGACTGCGGCAAAGCATGCGAAGTTCCTTTCAAGCCAACGGAGGGCAGACCTGTCTACTGCCGCGATTGCCTCCCTAAGCACAGGAAACCCCGATTCTAACCTCTTTTTTATACACACCGGATGTGGTGCGCTCTCGTGTATCTTTCAGGCCTGGAGCACCAGCCCCAATTCGTCTGCTTCTCCCGGAATGCACGCCAGCGGAGCACCGAATGCTCATACGGATCAGTCGCCTGCACATCAGCCTGATCGCAAGCAAGAGCGAGGAAGAATATGGTCGCGACTGCTATCCAGGTGATCAGGGAGCAGGTCGAGAGGAAAGAACGTCCCCGGGAAGGGGGACATCGGGATAATGAAGACAGGGAGTCTGCCGCGCGCTTCGGAATGCCAGAGTAGCGGCATGCGCCCCTGGTAACCGGGTGTGATGATCGCCGGGAGCGGAAACAGTCAGGACGGGCAACATTTCTCTCCCGGCGAGCCCCTACCGTTCCCTCACCCGAATCTCCAGTGGAAATAAAGGGGTTTGTGGAATACCCGCGATCTCGTCTGGCGTCTCTATACTCTCTATACTACCTGCCAGCCTCCATAGTTGCCCGGGGGATCGTTTGGGCTGTTCATAGTCTACTGTTTAGTCTCGCTTGGCCCGTTCGCAAGCCCTACCCTTCTGGGTGGGGTGGTTGACAAACACTCCTCGGTTCCGGGTTTTTCCTGCCGATCTGCGATGCAAACCTATATACCAGATATCTCACAGGATCCGGACCTGCCCCGCGGTATTCCCTCAACAGCGGCGAAGCGATGCCGACATTGGAGGGCCCCTGGACACCGGGAAGTGCGAAGCTATCCCTCCCTGCCGCCAGGAAGGGTTCTCCAAAATGATGGAAAACTGAGTAAGGATGGTTAGATGGTTACTCCCCGGTCTCTTCCGTCTCTACCTCAACTTCAGTGGTTTCCGGAGCCTCTTCCGGCTTTTGGGGTCGCAGGAATGTCTCCTTCATGACAACGTTCTCGATATCCGGGTAATACTCAAATATCTCACGGACGAGCGTGCCCCGCCAGACCATCCAGCGCCGGTCGTATATGATGGCTGGAGGAAGCGCCAGCTCGACCGTCCCATCGGTGATGGTGATGCCGATATCGGTCCGGCCTGAGTAGAGTTTGATCAGACCTTTGATCTGCTCGACCTGATCCTCGACCTTCTCGAGGATCGCGTAAGAGTAATGCAGGGTCTTCCCGGCGAGCGGGTGGTTGAAGTCGACGACCGCACGCCTCCCGATGACATCGACGACCAGCCCCTCACTGCCTTCAACCTCTACCCGCATTCCCTGCATCGGTTTCTCGCGGAACCGCGTGATCGGGACGGACCTCACGTGCTGCTCGTCGTGTGCGCCAAACGCCTTCTCAGGCGGGATATCAACCTCTCCCTCGGTGCCGACCTCTTTTCCGATCAACTCGTCCTCAAGGCCGGGGATGATGTGGTGACTCCCCAGCCGGATGATAATCGGACCGTACTTTGCCTGCGGGTCGTAGATCCCCTCTTCCTTTGCGGTCTCCTCGTCTGTGGTGTCGAAGATATTCTCACCGGCGCGGCCGGTGTACCTGAGCCTGATAAAATCTCCTTCCTGAAGTGCCATTCCATTCACCCTGATAGCAGACTTGCGCTTGCGTCTCTTGTGCGTGGATGCAGCACCTCGCAACCGCGTACCTGCCTCATTGTTCCATCTTAGTTGGATGGAATGGTATTTATCCTGTGAGGGTGGGGGAATCTGTTCAGTCTCCTGGTTACCTGGATGCCGACCTGACTCGCGGAATCTGTCTCGACCTCCTGGCGGCGAGATCAACGCCACAATCAACTGATACTTCGAGCACGGCTCCACCCCGGTCACCACGCTGTATCGCTATCCCTCTGAAACTCCTGGCCGCTAAGCCCCCTCAGGGGGGGGCTGGCTAACCTCCGCCCAAATCTTAAATACACCCGGGCTCGATGATGGGCGGATAGGATCATGAACGAGGTGCAGCAGTGGGCAGAGGGCGTCTCATACGCTCCCTGCCTCCCGGACGAGTTCTGTGGCCGGCACGAGGAGCGCGAGCGGCTTTTGGCCCTTCACTCACGTTCAGGGGGGCATGGACAGGCAGTGATGATCTCAGGGCCGGCCGGTATCGGGAAGAGTTCTCTTTTAAACTGGCTTGCATACGATCTGCAGGATCATCCTGACGAGCCGCGGTCTCCGGTCATCAGGGCAGAGGTATTCGACCTCCCGGGGATGATCTTCTCTGCGTTCCGGGAACTGCTGAAAGACCTGCGGGGGCACGCTGTATCAGAGAGGTTCCGGGATATCCTCGGGAGCGAAGGCATGAAGGAGGCGATCAGGTATGCCGATGACCTGCTTGAGAAGTACGCCGCACCGGTAGAACCGGTCGGCCTGCTCCCGAAGGCCGGGGAGGAGATCATCGGTGTCTTCGCCAGGTCGCCTGAGGTTGAATATGACCGGGTGTATCAGGCGTTTGAGGAGCTTCTGCAGGAGCTCGGGAGATTGATGGTAGGCTCCGGCCACACCGCGGCAGTCCTTCTGGATGACGTCCACCTTGCCTCACGCCCGGACTGCCGCCTTCTCCTGGATACCATACGCGACCTCCCACCAGGTATCTTTCTTGCCTTCACCTGCCAGCCCACCGATGGAGCCGATCCCGGGTACGCAGCGATGCAGGAGGAGATCCGGGATCGCGGCGTTCCTGAGGTGCCGCTCCAGGGGATGCAGAGCCACGAGATCCAGGAGGTCAGCCAGAGACGGTTCGATCTCTCTATCAGCAGCGTAACCGCGGCCTTCCTTGAAGAGGCTGTGGGTGACCCGTTCAGCCTCACGGCCTGCTTTAACACACTCCGCCACCGTGGCCTCGCTCCCTCATCCGAGAACATCGGGGATCTGCTCGCCAGGGAGCAAGACCCGGCAGCGCTTGCTTTTGCTGCGCTCCCTGAGTTCTGGCAGGTGTGGGCGGAAGAACTCTGTGTTTTAAATCCCCCGTTCCCGGTGCCGGTCATGGCCTGTATGCTCGACTTCAAGGGGATGGACGTGACGCTGATGATGGATTGCCTGCAGGAGAGCGCCATCTTCCGGAGGCTTCCCGGTGGGGAGTATGCCTTCGCCCACCCCCTCCTGCAGGATTACTGCAGGCGTAGACTCGCAGAGGACGCGAAAATAAACCTCAACGCCAGGGCTGCTGACTGCTTCGAGCGTTCCATGCACCGTCTCCCCGGCAGGCTGCACGTCCTCCTCTCGCTTGCCAGCCACCTCTTCAACGCGCGGGACTACAGGAAGGCCGCGGACCTGAACCTGGAACTGGGGATCCGGTTCTACCATCGCGAGGATTACGATACCGCTCTCTCGCTGACTGAGCGGGCGATCACCTCCGCGGAGCGCCTGGGAGACGACACCCTCCTCGCAGCCGCAGAGAACCAGAGAGACCTGATCAGGCAGAAGATAGCAAGCCTGGTCAGGCCGGTGCAGTGAGGGTTTTATGCTCGCTCCGGAGAGATACATCTGGCGCAGTTGTCATGCTTGAGATAGAGGCAAAGTTTGCGGTCCCTGATCCCGGGAAAGTCAGGGCCCGGCTTACCCGGCAGGGGGTGCGGATGACCAGAAGACGGCAGGAGCGTGATGTTTACTACAATGCCCCCCATCGTGATTTCGGGGAGACCGACGAGGCGTTACGGGTCAGGTACGACGATGCAGGGGTTACCGTGACCTACAAGGGGCCGAAGATCCGCCTCGGAAGCGCAAAGGCCCGTGAGGAGTTCAACCTGCGGGTGACCTCGGGCGAGACCTTTGAGGTGATCCTCTCTCGCACCGGGTTTTTGCGTGCCGCCGAGGTATCAAAGGTCAGGGAGTTCTACGAGATCGGGGATGTGACGGTCACGCTCGACGATGTTGAGGGTCTCGGGACGTTCATCGAGATCGAGATCCTGACAGAAGAAGGTGAAGAGGACGCTGCCCGGAGGATAGAAGCGATTGCTAAAGAACTGGGTGTAGATGGACCACCGATCTACACGTCGTATCTTGAGATGCTGCTCGGTGGCGACTCCCACGAGTCAACTACCCCCGGCTCAAGTCGGGACATGATACCGTGAGGGGTAGCATGCTCTTTACAGGCTTTGCGACGCAGCTTCTCCTCCCGCGCCAGGGGAGAGACCGCAAACAGGCTCGTTGACGAAAGCCCTTGCAAGCGATGTCGCTACATTCTGCCTATCCAGAACCTCTGATCCCGTGTTGTAAGATTCGCTAAAGCAGCAAGCAGTATGATTCTCCGGGATTTTGGGGTGCTCTACTGTCGTTTATCCTGTCTGACTCCCGGAGGCGCAGTATTCTTCCCGGAGACGCTTCCTGAGGAGTTTCCACCCGTTCACCCGCGGGATATCGTCGGCGATGATGACCCGGCGGGGGACCTTGTAGCCTGCGAGGTGATCGCGGGCAAAGGAGATGACATCGTCAGGCGCGATGCCGTTGCTGGAAGAGACCACCACGGCCACGGGGATCTCGCCCCGGCGTTCATCCGGACACCCGAAGACCGCCGCATCACGAACCCCCGGGTGCTGGACGAGGACGTTCTCGACTTCAGTTGGATAGATCTTCCAGCCTGACATGACGATCATGTCCTTCTTTCGGTCGGTGATGTAGAGCATCCCATCCTCATCCAGGTGACCGATATCCCCGGTCAGGAACCAGCCGTCCGGGAGGAAGACAGCCCTGGTCTCTTCAGGCATCTGCCAGTAGCCAGAGGCCACCGCCGGGCCCCGGAGGGCGATCTCGCCGTCAACACCCGGTCCGAGTTCCCGGCCGGGGTCGTTTGCGTCGACGATCTTCACCTCAGAGTAGCCGACCGGCGTACCGACGCTCCTGAATTCGTCGGCGGTCGCGTAGTGTTCGGGGCGGATGGCGGTCCCGGTCCCGACGACGATCGTCTCCGAGAGGCCGTAGGCATTGACGATCGGGATTCCAAACCGCTCGTGGAATGGTTTCCAGATACCGGGCATCAGGGGACCGCCGCCGCTGATCATCACCCTGACGGTGGCAAGCGCCGCCTCTGTCCCGGCCGGGGTCTGAAGGAGGGAGTGGATCACCGGTGGCATCCCGGCGACGACCGTGGCCTGATATTCGCGGGCGAGGTCGAGGTAGCGGTCAAGGTCGAACCTCTCCATGACGACGTAGGTCCCGCCTGCCCGGAGGGTGGAGAGCCCCCAGCTTATGCCGACATGCCCCATAGGGTAGATCCCGAGGTAGACGTCGTCCGGTGTGAGCCCGAGAACATCCCGCTCGGCGTCCATGGCCGCGATCCAGTTGCCATGGGTGAGCATGGCGCCTTTGGGCCTCCCGGTGGTGCCGGAGGTATACTGGATCTGGCAGAGGTCATCGAACCGGCAGTTGGCCGCACGGAGGTCGGCCGGCGCACGAAGGAGGTCCGCCCAGGTCTCCCCGCCGACGGGGATGACGTGCCGGAGAGTCGGCGTCCGGTCCCTGATGCGATCGACGAGGGCCGCCCCTTCAGCGTCGGTGATGACGGCCGTCGCCCCTGCGTCGCGGATGGTGTAGAGAACCTCCCCCTCCCGGTAGACCCGGTTCGTCGGGACCGCAACGGCTCCGATGCGCCAGAGGGCGAGATAACTGATGAGGAATTCAGGGGAACTCTCCAGGTAGATACAGACCCGGTCTCCGTGCTCGATCCCGAGGTCGAGGAGGCCGCGTCCGATCCGGGAGACGCGGTCCTGGAGTTCGGCGTAGGTGTAGGACTCTCCCCTGGAGGGAACGACGAGAGCGGGTTTTGCGCCGTAATGGGCGTTGGCATCGAGAAACGTTGTGCAGTTCGGCATGGGTGGACTCCATTCAGCAAATATGATCTTCGATGTATATGTTTGTGCATGGGCCGGTAAATAGGTTGCCCCGATGGGCGGCGGACCATTTCACCGTAAGTAGCCCCCACCCTTTCTCACCACTCAAAGCCACCCCCTGGATTTCCGTAACGAGAACGTTTATCTGGCGGCCATATCCTGCCTGGCCCGGCGGGAGGTCGTCACAGAAAGATCACGCGCACAGAGTAACCATTTTGCGGGCCGGCCTGATGAGCGGAGATTTCATTTTATCAGCAATCATGAATTCTCCAATTTGTACGATCCATTTTTACGGTTTTATTCTTCCAGAATCCAGGATCAGGCAGGGGAGCGGTCTTTTGACATCGAGGTCGCGAGATCCGGTGGCAAAACAAGGATAGATGCGCGGCGGGTTCTGGAGGGGGCTATCACGCTCATGCCGCCGCGAGCCCCGCAAAGTAGAGAGGATACCCTGCTCAAACGACTCTACATGATGGAGCGCCCCGGCTTCATCACGCGAAACGGGAGGTACAACGTCCTTCCCCGCAACCCTGACCCGGAAAGGGAAGCAGCCGGGGGGCCTGGGAAGCCCCCTCTCACCCGGAATCGGTGGAGATTGGCTCGCCGGATGCCGGCCTGCTAAGAGCATTTCATCCGGCCCTGCAGATATCGAAGGTGATCGCCGGGCCGCACGCGGGAGGGGGCGAAGGGTGATGATACTTCGCGGCCTTCTGCGTGAGACAATGGTAATGGTTGGATGAAATGCTCCACTACTGGTATTCCGGCGGCTGCACTTCTTGCGGGAGCCCACCCTTGAAGTGCTGCTGCACCTTCGCGTAGTACTGCCGCACCCGTTCGTTCATCGTCGCGTGCACCTTCTCCCGTGCCCGGCTGAAGTGTGAGGTGTTCACGAGAGGGGCGTCCTCCCGCATGGCAAGCATCGCCGCCTCCCGGCAGAGTGCCTCGAGATCTGACCCAACGAACCCCTCGGTCCCGGCGGCGATCTCTGCAAGAAGACGGTCCCGCACCGGGTCGTCGAGGTTCATCTTCTGCTGGGCGAAGAGGTCGACGATCTTCCTCCGCCTGAGGTAGCGCCGGAGCCCCTCCTCATTGCTCGCAGGAATCGCGGCACGGCGGGTTCTCACGTCCTCGACGCTCACACGGCCATCGGTCCCGATGGCCGCGAACAGGTCCTCGAGCTCGTCCTCAGAGAGACCCTTCGTTATCTCGACGAGTTCTTCGACCACAGAACCTTCAATCGGCATATAACGTGTGTGGATCGTGAGGATCTTCTTCCGGTCGTCCCTGCCCGGCTCGCCGATATAAACAAGCCGGTCGAACCGCCCGGGTCGGAGCAGCGCCGGATCGACCATATCCGGCCGGTTTGTCGCACCCATCACCACCACGCCCCGGAGTTCCTCAAGGCCGTCGATCTCGGTGAGGATCTGGTTCAGGACGCTCTCGATGACGCGCGACTCAGCTCCTGTGCCCCGCGCGGGAGCGAGAGCGTCCAGCTCATCGAAGAAGATGATGGATGGCGCCACCTGCCGGGCCTTCTTGAAGACCTCGCGGACCGCCCGCTCGCTCTCCCCAACCCACTTCGAGAGGAGCTGGGGACCCTTGACCGGCACGAAGTTCGCCCCGCTCTCGCTTGCGATCGCCTTTGCGATGAGAGTCTTTCCGGTCCCCGGAGGACCGTAGAGGAGGACACCCTTCGGAGGCTCGATACCGAGGTCGTCAAACCGTTCCCGCCGGGTGAGCGGGTACTCCACCGCTTCGCGGATCTCCTGTTTTGCCTCCTCAAGCCCGCCGACGTCCTCCCAGGAGACGTGGGGAACCTCAAGGAGGATCTCCCGCATGGCGCTCGGCCCCACTTCGCGGAGGGCGTCGCGGAAGTCTTTGCTTATGACCTCCATCTTCTCGAGGGTCTCGGGCGGGATCTCTTCGGCCTCCATATCGATCTCAGGGAGGTAGCGCCGGAGCGCCTTGATCGCCGCCTCACGGGCAAGGGCGGCGAGGTCTGCCCCGACGAAGCCGTGGGTCTGCTGGGCGATGTAACCGATGTCTACATCATCCCCAAGCGGCATACCGCGGGTGTGGATCTGGAGCACCTGGACCCGGTCGTCCTCGGTCGGGACACCGATCTCGATCTCCCGGTCAAACCGACCGGGCCGGCGGAGAGCCGGGTCGATAGCGTCGAGCCGGTTCGTGGCGCCGATCACCACGACCTGACCCCGCTCCTCCAGCCCGTCCATCATCGTGAGGAGCTGGGCCACCACACGCCGCTCGACCTCCCCCGTCACCTCCTCGCGCCGGGGAGCGATGGAATCGAGTTCATCGATGAAGATGATGGCGGGGGCGTTCTGCCGGGCCTCCTCAAAGACCTCACGGAGCCGCTGCTCGCTCTCGCCGTAGTACTTCGAGATTACTTCCGGTCCCGCAATGGATATGAAGTGTGCCCCGCTCTCGTTTGCGACTGCCTTTGCAATGAGGGTCTTTCCGGTCCCCGGAGGACCGTAGAGGAGGACACCCTTCGGAGGCTCGATACCGAGCTTTCTGAATATCTCCGGATGGCGCATGGGGAGTTCAATCGTCTCGCGGACCCGCTGGAGCTCGTCTTTGAGACCGCCAACATCCTCGTAGCTGATCCTCTTTACCCCCTCAAAGCCGGCAGCTGGCTTCTCTGAGAACTCGATCTTGGTATTCCTGGTTATGATCACCGCGTTCTCCGGCTCGACCACCACGGCCTTGAACGCAACAAGCTGCGGTTGCATGAACGGGAGCCCCGCCTGGATCGGCACAGAATCGTTCTTCATGACCGGGAAGTCGATCAGTTTATTGACAGCGTTACTGAAGTTGATGGGGAGCTGCTTCGGGAGGTCCTCAGGGGGCGCGAGCACCACCCGTTTCGCCTCGATCTCCTCATTCAGCGTCCGTATCTTCACCCGGTCCCCGATGCTGGCACCGGCATTGAGCCGGGTAAAGTTATCGATCCTGACCTTACCCTGGTGCCAGTCGTTTACCATGGCACGCCAGACCTTGGCCACGGTCGGGCGCTTCCCTTCGATGACGACGAGATCTCCGGGGCTGAGCCTGAGCTGCAGCATGGTATCAGGGTCGAGCCGTGCCTTTCCCGCTCCCTGATCCTCCGGATAAGCGCTATCTACTTTCAGGTATATCTCAGGCATTACCTCTAGTTCTTATATTTCGGGGATTTATAAGTACTGGAGACGCATGAACATACTTCTATTCGACCCGTTCAGCGGGGCCGCAGGCGACATGGTCATCGGCTCTCTCCTCGATCTGGGGGCAGACGAAGATGCTGTCAGGGCAGCCATGCGTTCAGTCGTCGGCGAACCGACGATAGAACGGGTAGAGCGCTCCGGGATCCTGGCTGTTTGGGTGAGAGCGCATGCCGCGGTGCACCACCGCACCCTTGACGAGGTGCTCGAACGGGTCGCAGGAAGCGACGCTCCCGCTCCCGCACGGGAGATGGCTCGCCGTGTCTTCCTGCGGATCCACCGGGCAGAGGAGAGCGTCCACGGGCCAGGTGCGCATTTCCACGAGGTGGGCGCAGACGACGCAGTCGCCGACGTTGTTGGGGCCTGCACCGCCCTCCATTCCCTGGAAGTCGATGGAGTGGCCGTCCTGCCGGTGGCCCTCGGTCGTGGGTTTGTGGTCGGAGCTCACGGGACGTTCCCCGTCCCGGCTCCGGCGACCGTGGCCATCCTTGCCGGGTCGGGGCTGCAGACGGTTCCTGGAGGCGAGGAACGGGAGCTCTGCACCCCGACCGGGGCCGCCCTCCTTGCTGAGTTTGCGACGGTCAGGCCGGCGGATCTTGGTCCTTGCACGATCAGGGCGGTCGGTTACGGGGCGGGGAGCAGGAACCCCCCCGGGAGGCCGAACGTCCTCCGGTCGATGCTTCTTGCTGTGGAGGATCAGGCAATCAGCGACCGGGTCGATATCCTGGAGACGAACGTGGACGACGTGACCGGGGAGGTTCTCACCTACACGCTTGGCCGCCTGATAGAGGAGGGGGCACGGGACGCAAGCGCCATTCCTGCGGTGATGAAGAAAGGGCGGAGCGGCCACCTCATCAGGGTGGTCGCGCACCCTGATACGACCGACCGTCTCGCCGGAGTGATGGCCAGGGAGCTCGGGACGCTCGGGATACGATGTATACCAATGGTCCACCGGTTTGTCGCCGAACGAACGGTTGAGCCGGTCACGGTGACGCTTCAGGGCCGGGAATGGACGATCGATGTGAAGTGCGGATGGGCCGGAGGCAAGATCTCCTCCTTTAAACCGGAGTACGATCAGGTGGCGGCGTGCGCGCGGGAACTCAGGGTTCCGCTCCGGGAGGTTGTCGGAACCGTTGAAGCGGCTGCACGTCACCTCTTCATCGAGCGAGGTGTGCTGGAACCGTGAAGCCAGACCGGGTCAGCACGGGGAGCCCGGCCCTCGACGATCTGCTCGGCGGCGGGCTTGAACGGCGCGCGATCACCCAGATATACGGTGAACCGGCGAGCGGCAAGAGCACCCTCTGCCTGCTGGCAGCGGTGGCGAGTCTCAGGGCCGGGAACAGGGTCATCTATATCGATACTGAGGGGTTCTCGGTTGAGCGGTTTGTGCAGATCTCCGGAGAGAGTGCCGGGGAGTTTGCGGACCGGCTCTATCTCTTTGAACCGCTCGACTTTACCCAGCAGGGTGCCATGATCGCCGATGCGGAAGGGCTGATCCGGAAGGGCGACCGCGATCCCGTGGGCCTGCTGGTGGTGGACTCAGTCACCGCCCTCTACCGGACTGAACTTGGCCTCGGGCGGGAGACGGTGCGCACCCTCTCGCACCAGATGGTCAAACTCCTCGGGCTCGCGAAGAAGTATGATATCCCGGCCCTGATCACCAATCAGATCTACATGGACGTGGAACGCGACCGGGTTGCCGGGCTCGGGGGGACGGCGCTCGAACATATCTCAAAGACCATCATAAGACTCGAAAAAAGGGATAGCGTCCGGCGGGCGATGCTTGTGAAGCACCGGTCCCGGCCTGAGGGGCTCTCGTTCGATTTTCTCATCACCGACGACGGGATCAGAAGGCTATCCGGCCCATGAAGACCGTGTTGGCGGGGCCTTCCATGGTGACGGTCTCGCCGAACCTGATGGTGAGCGGGCCACCTCTGGTCTCCACCCGGACCGCGTCCCCGATCTTCCCGAGGTGACGGGCGACCGCCGCCGCTGCGGTGGCACCGGTGCCACAACTGAGAGTTTCGTCTTCGACGCCGCGCTCAAACGTCCGGATCCTGAGGGTCTCCTCACCGGCTTCTTCGACGAAGTTGACGTTGGCACCCTCCAGGAAGGAGGGGTGGTGTCTGATGGTGGGGGCGACGGTGGCGATATCGACGGCGTCGATGTCGTCAACGAAGACGACGGCGTGGGGGACGCCGATATTTGCGGCATATACGGTGAATCCCTGGATCTTCTCCCTGTATTCACCGATCCCGGTGGCGGGGATGGCGCTCCGCTCGAAGGCGGGGGTCGGCATGGTGATGGTCGCGGCAAACTCGTCGTCCGCATAGCCCATCGTGACCGGGATGATTCCGGCCCCGGTCTCAACCGAGCAGGATTCTTTGACGTAGCCGACGTCGTGGGCGTACTTCGCGAGGCACCGGATACCGTTGCCACACATCTCGGCCTCGCTCTCGTCTGGCTGGAAGAGCCGCATCCTGATGTCGGCTTTCTCGGATGTCTGGAGGAAGAGGACGCCGTCGGCGCCGATGCCGAATCTGCGATCACAGTAGAGCGCCGCAAACGTTCCTTTCATATCATCGGGGATGACTTCCCGGGCGTGTTCGTCAATCAGAATGAAATCGTTGCCGTTTCCTTGCAGTTTAGTAAAGACAATCTCCATTTCCATAATCTTAGGCCTCTTTGTCGTAGATATTTGAAAGTTGCGACTGGTGAACTACCCCGCTCTGAAGGGCGGGGCTTCCTGCTTCATCCTCCTCCCCATCGGGAGCGAGTCCACAGGCTCGACGGTGCGTTCCACACCTGATACCCCAACAAGATTCTGATCTTGTAGGGTGGACGTCTTGATATTGATCGCCGCGTTGATGTCACGGTCATGATGAGTACCGCAATCCGGACAGACCCACTCCCGATGCGAGAGTTTTAGATCCCGGTTGAGATACCCACACCGATTACAGATTTTCGAGGAGGGATCGAATCTCCCGATCCTGAGCAGAGTCTTCCCATACTGCAGGCATTTGTAATCGAGCATCGTGAAGAACTTACTCCAGGACACATCACTGATACTCTGTGCGAGGCAATGGTTCTTCTGCATTCCAGCAACGTTCAACGATTCCACTGCAATAACTTGAGCTTGGTTCTCGCTCAC